>OLGF01000859.1_pt1 | contig 34814 bp, 35 predicted proteins | sample 1604971 | NCBI WGS metagenome assembly OLGF01 (sample SAMEA3888902, study PRJEB22519) | human gut metagenome | biome: human gut; feature: human-associated habitat; material: faeces | place: Denmark | collected 2011 | reverse complement strand
CATCGTGACCATCGACTTCAACGCCGATATTTCCTGGGAGGAGCTGTTGGAGATCGAGGCTAAGGCCAATCAGTATCTTTATGAAAACCACCCCATCGACATTCAGTTCCACCGGGGAGCGGAGCTGGAGGCCATCGACTATCGGAGTAAAAAGGCGCTGGAGGGGGATGTGCGGATCGTGGCCTTCCCCGGCGCGGACTGCTGCGCCTGCTGCGGCACCCATGTGCTGCGGAGCGGGCAGGTGGGACTGGTGAAGTTCCTGTCGGTGCAGAAATTCCGGGAGGGCGTGCGGATTGAGCTGCTGTGCGGCAAACGGGCGCTGGAATACCTGTCCAAAACATGGGAGCAGGCCAAGGCCATTGGCCAGCGGCTCAGTGTAAAGCCTGTAGACAGCGAGGCGGCCGTGGAACGGCTGGAGGGCGAGTTGACCAGCCTCAAGCTTCGCTGCACCCAGTTGGAGGAGTCTGTATTTGAATCCATAGCCAAGGAGCTGGCGGGAAAGGGCGATGTGATGCTGTTCCAGCCCTCCATGCGGCCGGACAGCGTCCGGCGGCTGATGGATGCCGTGTCCAAGACCTGCAGCGGTCTGGCGGCAGTTTTCTCCGGAGAGGAGGGCCATTACGCCTACGCCCTGGGCCGGGCGGACGGACAGGACATCAGCCCTCTGGTCAAGGCCATGAATACGGCCCTCCACGGGCGGGGCGGCGGACGGAACGGCTTCGCTCAAGGCAGCGTGGAGACGGAGCGGAGCGCCATTGAATCGTTTTTCAAGGAGAATGGATATGGAATATGTGATTAAGGAATTGCTTCACCCGGAGGAGGATGACGAGGCCAATTTCATCTACTCGGAGCTGGACAGCCAACGCCGGGAGACCCGGCGGGTGGAGTTTTATCCATCCGGTATGTGCTTTGCCTACGGCGGGGATATGGGACAGGACGAGGTACTGGACCCCACGCCTTTCCCGGAGGATCTGCGGACACTGAACCGCCCCGGTGAGGTGGAGGTCCGGGCCATCCCCCGGCAGTTGTTCATCGAGGTGTGGAATCAGGCACAGGAGCGGCCCGACGGCTTTATGGGGATGTTCTATTGACTTCTTTACCGCTGCGGAAAATTTGTTTTTCATAGTAAAACCCCGGCCCCGGACTTTTGTCCCGGGCCGGGGTTGCTATTCTGCTATTTTACAATTTGCGGTTGCCTGTTGTCTGCGGGGTGGCGGATCACACCACCGCGAAGAACTTAATGAGGAACAGGGCAGAGATCACATAGGTCAGCACGCTGACGTCCTTGGCCTTGCCGGAGAGGAGCTTGACCACCGTGTAGGAGATCAGGCCGAGGCCGATGGCGTGGCCGATAGAGCCGGAGATCGGCATACCGATGAGCATAATGGACACCGGCAGCATCTGGTCCATATCGTCAAAGTTGACATTTTTGAGGCCCTGAAGCATCAGCACACCGACATAGATCAGCGCAGCGGAGGTCGCGGCACCGGGAATGATGGCGGCAACGGGAGCGAGGAAGATGCAGGCGAGGAACAGCACGGCAGAGGTCAGCGCGGTCAGACCGGTGCGGCCGCCAGCCTCCACGCCGGAGGCGGACTCGATAAAGGTGGTAACGGTGGAGGTGCCGGTGGCAGCGCCCGCGACCGTACCGATGGCGTCGGAGAGCAGGGCCTCCTTCATGTTGGGCATCTCGCCCTTCTCATTCACCATGCCGGCGCGGGAGGCGGTGCCCACCAGGGTGCCGATGGTGTCGAACATATCGATCATGCAGAAGGTGATGATCAGCGTGATGGCGGTGAACCAGCCGATGTTCATAAAGCCCGCAAAGTCAAACTTGAAGAGCGTGGTAGAGACCATGTCGGCGAAGGGCGGCACGAAGCTTGCGGTCTCAAGGCTTGCAAAGGGATTCACGCCGAGGAATGCGAAGCTGCCGATCCAATAAAGGACGGAGGAGAAGAGCATACCAAGCAGCACGGCGGCCTTGATGCCCTTCTTGGCCAGCACGACCATGACGAACACACCGAGGAACGCGGTCACGACGGTCAGGACCATCGTGTCATAGCCAGAGCCCATGTTGCCCTTGATAATACTGGGGGTCAGGGCGCCGAAGAAGTCGCGCATCATGTAAAACGGACCGCCGTTTTCGGAATAGATGCCAATGTTGGAGCCGAGACCCACGTTCATCAGCATCAGGCCGATGGCAGGGGCAATGCCGTAGCGCACACCGAGCGGGATGGCCTCCACGATCTTCTCGCGCACCTTCAGCACGGTGAGCACGAGGAACACGATGCCTTCGATGAGGATGATGACAAGGGCAGCCTGAAAGGCGCTGGTGTAGTCGCAATCATTGATCACGGCGATGTTGGCCACCACCACAGCGAAGAAGCTGTTGAGACCCATGCCGGGCGCCATGGCAAAGGGCTTGTTGGCCAGGAAGGCCATGCAGGCGGTGCCGATGGCGGAGGCGATGCAGGTTGCAAGGAACACGCCGTTCCACAGCGGCGTGCCGACCGCGAAGCCGGTGAGCAGATTGGGGTTCAGGGCGATGATGTAGGCCATCGTCATGAACGTGGTCAGGCCCGCCAGGATCTCTGTCCGGACGGTAGTACCGTTCTCTTTCAGCTTAAAGATTTTTTCCATAGTTTTCCCCTTTCTCTTATCACAGGGCCCCGTAAAGGTCAACCTCTGTTATAACGAAATTTTAACACAAATTTCCGCTCATGAATAGTTCTGAGATTTACTGAAAAAATAGGTGTCTCTTTAGCATATTGCACAAAAACAGCCCTGTCATTTCGACAGGGCCGCTTCGTTCAGGCAGTATGATGGGGTTCAAAGGCTTCTTCGATCCTTTCCCGCATCCGGAAATCCCGGCGCTGCCAAACAAGAGCCAGAACCGCAGGTAGCAGAACAGGCAGGATCGTGCAGCTTCCCCACCCCATCGCCCACAGCACACATTCAGCAATAACGCCGGCATGGAATGCCAACAGTGTTCCTCCGTAGAGATTCATCCGGGGGATATGGTCCGAATCCCGGAATAAATGAGCCTGGACCCAGGCATCCACAAACTGGCGGAGGTTGTTGGTAGAAAAGATGGTGGAACAGGGATACCCGTATTTTCCGGCAAACACGCACCACTGGAAGCCCATGGCGAAAATGCAGATGTAAACACCCAGCTCCGATAAGTGCTCCGGCAGAACACTGAGCACACAGGCCGCGGCGGCGTCGGAAAGAATGGCCCACATCCGCAGATCGCCCTTACAGCGCTTCGACAGACAGGCTGTCAGAAAAATCGTAAAAACATACAGGATAACGATTCCCATACGCAGCAGCGCTTTGATCCAGTTTTCCTGAACCGCGCTTGTGAAAACCTCAATGAAATTGACGGTCACTGCCGAGGCGAAGTGATGAAAGCGCAAAATAGCATACGCGCCGAACCAGCCGCCGATCAGTGCCATGCAGAAATGCAGGCGCCGTTTTGATTGCTCCAACTGTTCTTCCATGTTCCTCTGATCCTTTTCCTTAAAGAGGCGGAGAGTCGATCAGACCCTCCGCCCTGTTACTGCGTTTTCTTAGAACTTGATCTTCTCTTCCAGATAGCTCTTCACCTGATCAATGGGGATACGCACCTGATTCATGGTATCACGCTCACGGATGGTGACACAGTGGTCAGCGGGGGTGTTCTCATCGCCCACGGTCTCAAAGTCCAAGGTAATGCAGAAGGGAGTGCCGATCTCATCCTGACGGCGATAGCGCTTGCCGATGGAGCCGGTCTCGTCATAGTCCACCATGAATTCCTTGGACAGCTCGTTGTACAGCTCCATAGCGGGGCCGGAGAGGACCTCCTTCTTGCTCAGAGGCAGGATGGCGGCCTTAAAGGGAGCCAGAGCGGGATGGAAGTGCATGACCACGCGGACATCGTCCTTGCCGTTCTTGTCCTGACCCACAACTTCCTCGTCATAAGCGTCGCACAAAACGGCCAAAACACTGCGCTCCACGCCCAGAGAGGGCTCGATGACATAGGGGATATATTCCACCATGTCCTTACCTTCACCCTCGCGGTAAACCATCTTCTGACCGCTGGTATTCTGATGCTGGGTCAGGTCATAGTCAGTACGGTCGGCCACGCCCCACAGCTCGCCCCAGCCGAAGGGGAACAGGAACTCGAAGTCCGTGGTGGCCTTGGAGTAGAAGCACAGCTCCTCGGGGTCGTGGTCACGCAGCCGCAGATTCTCGTCCTTCAGGCCGATGCCCAGCAGCCAGTTGTGGCAGAAGGTGCGCCAGTAGTTGAACCACTCCAGATCGGTGCCGGGCTTGCAGAAGAACTCCAGCTCCATCTGCTCGAACTCGCGGACGCGGAAGATGAAGTTGCCCGGGGTGATCTCGTTGCGGAAGGACTTACCGATCTGGCACACGCCGAAGGGCAGCTTGCGGCGGGTGGTGCGCTGGGTGTTGACGAAGTTGGTGAAGATACCCTGCGCCGTCTCGGGACGGAGGTACACGGTGTTCTTCGCGTCCTCGGTCACGCCCTGGAACGTCTTGAACATCAGGTTAAACTGGCGGATATCGGTGAAGTTGTGCTTGCCGCAGGAGGGGCAGGGGATATTGTGCTCCTCGATGAAGTCCTTCATCTCCTGCTGGGAGAACGCGTCGATGGGCTTGGGCAGCTCGATCGACTGCTCATGGCAGAACTCCTCAATCAGCTTGTCGGCGCGGAAGCGCTCCTTGCACTCGCGGCAGTCCATCAGCGGATCGGAGAAGCCCGCGAGGTGGCCGCTGGCGACCCACGTCTGCGGGTTCATGAGGATGGCGGCGTCCTGGCCGACGTTGTAGGGGTTCTCCTGCACGAACTTCTTCCACCAGGCCTTCTTGATGTTGTTCTTCAGCTCGACGCCGAGGGGGCCGTAGTCCCACGTGTTGGCGAGGCCGCCGTAGATCTCCGACCCGGCGAAGATAAAGCCGCGGTTTTTACACAGGGCAACGATTTTGTCCATGGTCTTTTCGGTGTTGTTCATGGTTCTGTCTCCTTCTATCATAATGTTTTAACAGCAATAAAAAAACGCCCCGATGCCAGAAAACTGACATCAGGGCGAACGATACTCGTCCGTGGTTCCACCTGAATTCGGATTGCTCCACACTCTTTCGCCTGTAACGGGGCGTCCGGCGGGCATTTCCTCCCGCGGCTCCGGGCTGCCGCACCCTTCATCGCCTGTAACAATGATGAGGATATCACCTTTCCCCCGCCGCGTCAAGAAAAACTTTTCCGCCGCGCCCATTTTGCCTGTGAAGTGCCGGATCAGCGCGCAATGACCGGAAATCCGCCGCAATTGCCCGCGCTTTTTGTAGGGACGGGCACTGGACAAAAGCGCCGCACGGGGCTATAATATGGCTTAAAAAATCGAGCGGAACCGAACGATGCCCCCCGCTCAAAAATATTGTAAGGAGGAGCCCCATCCATGGCCTTTTACTATTCTGAGCCGTCCCATACCTTCAGCGAGTATCTTCTCGTCCCCGGCTACACCTCTGCCGAGTGCGTCCCCGACCGCGTGTCGCTCAAAACGCCGCTCGTGCGCTACCGCCGCGGGCAGGAGGAGTGCCCGCTGAGCCTGAACATCCCCATGGTCTCGGCCATCATGCAGTCCGTCTCGAACGACACGCTCGCCATCGCCCTGGCCAAGGAGGGCGGCCTGTCCTTCATCTATGGCTCCCAGTCCATCGAGAGCGAGGCCGAGATGGTGCGCCGCGTCAAGACGAACAAGGCCGGCTTCGTCGTGAGCGCCTCGAACCTCACGCCCGACCACACGCTCGCGGATGTGCTCGCCCTGAAGGAGAAAAACGGCTTCTCCACCGTCGCCATCACCGAGGACGCCACCCCGAACGGCAAGCTCCTCGGCATCGTGACGAGCCGTGACTACCGCGTCACGCGCATGAGCCCCGACCTGCCGGTGCGTGAGTTCATGACCCCGCGCGAAAAGCTCATCACCGCCCCCGCCGCAACGAGCCTGAAGGAGGCCAACAATATCATCTGGGATCACAAGCTCAACTCCCTGCCCATCGTCGACGAGGAGGATCACCTGCTCTACTTCGTCTTCCGCAAGGACTACGCCGAGCACAAGGAGCACCCCCTCGCCCTGCAGGACGCCGACAAGCGCTACTGCGTCGGCGCGGGCATCAACTCCCGCGACTATGCCGAGCGCGTCCCCGCGCTCGTGGAGGCCGGCGCGGACGTGCTGTGCATTGACTCCTCCGAGGGCTACTCCGTCTGGCAGAAGAACACCATCGACTGGATCCGCGCGAAGTACGGCCACTCCGTCCGCATCGGCGCGGGCAACGTCGTCGACCGCGACGGCTTCCGCTTCCTCGCCGAGTGCGGCGCCGATTTCGTGAAGGTCGGCATCGGCGGCGGCTCCATCTGCATCACGCGCGAGACCAAGGGCATCGGCCGCGGGCAGGCGACGGCGCTCATCGAGGTGGCCGCCGCGCGCGACGAATACTTCCGCGAGACGGGCGTCTATGTCCCCATCTGCTCCGACGGCGGCATCGTCCACGACTATCACATCACGCTCGCGCTGGCCATGGGCGCGGACTTTGTGATGCTGGGGCGCTACTTCGCCCGCTTCGACGAGAGCCCCACGAACAAACTCCTTGTCAACGGCGCTTACGTCAAGGAATACTGGGGCGAGGGCTCGAACCGCGCCCGCAACTGGCAGCGCTATGACCTCGGCGGCAAGAGCAGCCTCGCCTTCGAGGAGGGCGTCGACTCCTATGTCACCTACGCCGGTTCCCTGCAGGACAACGTCGCCAAGAGCCTGTACAAGGTCAAGTCCACCATGTGCAACTGCGGCGTGCTGACGATCCCCGATCTGCAGCGCGACGCGCGATTGACGCTCGTCTCCGCGACGAGCATCGTCGAGGGCGGCTATCACGACGTCTCCCTGCGCACCACGGGCGGCAGCAACAATTGATTTTTCTCCAACCTCAGGGGGCGGCGCCCTCTGGGGTTGGACTCATTTTTTCCAATATTCGGCAACCGCTCAGCTTGCAATCTCATGCAAGCTGCGGTACAATATCCCCAATATTTCAGCAGGAGGCGATCGTATGGAATTCAATGTAAACCTGCAGCTGGCCGGGCTGCTCGAGTGGATGGACCAGCAGATGAAAAACCGCGGCGGCAAAACCGCCGTCATCGGCATCTCCGGCGGCAAGGACAGCTCCACCGTCGCGGCGCTGGCCGTGGCCGCCTATGGGCGCGAGAATGTCTACGGCGTACTGATGCCCGACGGCGTCCAGCCCGATATCGACTATTCGAACGGTCTGGTCGAGGTGCTGAACATCCCGCACACGACCATCAACATCCACGACGCCGTGCAGGGCGTGCTGCGCGAGATGGAGCGCGTGGGACTGACCCCCAGCCGCCAGACGACGGTGAACCTGCCCAGCCGCATCCGCATGGCGACGCTCTATGCCGTGGCGCAGACGCTCCCCGGCGGCATCGTCATCAACACCTCCAACCTCTCGGAGGACTGGGTCGGCTACTGCACGCTCTACGGCGACAGTGCGGGCGCGTTCTCTCCGCTCGGCATGTACACGACCGAGGAGGTCATCGCCCTCGGCCGCGCGCTGGGCCTGCCGGAGAAGTTTCTTGTCAAGGCCCCATCCGACGGCCTGACCGGCCTGACCGACGAGGATAACCTCGGCTTCACCTACCACGCCGTGAACGAGTATATCCGCAAGGGCGTCTGCGACCCGGAGATCAAAAAGCAGATCGACGCCAAGCACAAGGCCAGCCGCTTCAAGTTCGAGACACTCCCCGTCTACCACAACGGGCTGACGATGGTGCTGGAAGACGAAACGAAATATTACCTGTAAAGGAAAAGGGGCTTTGCCCCTTTTCTTTTACAATAGGGGGGCCGCTCCGAAACCCCTTCGCCGAAAATGGCAAAGCCATTTTCAGCGAAAAAAGCACGAACCCGCCGTTGGGAGCCGGCGGGTTCGTGCTTTTTTGTTTGATTAGGAGAGAGAGAAAATCACATAAAGGATAAGGAATGTTTCTTTGTATGCTTGTATATTACCCTGTAAAGATGTCCGAATCATGAAAATCGGATGAACTTTTTGTGAACAAGGTCTATTTTTTGAATTTCCGGCTCTCCATCACCGCCAGCTCGTCGCAGCGGTTGTTCTTTTCGTTCGACGCGTGACCCTTCACCCAGTGATAGCGCACGTCGTGGCGGGCGACCTGCGCGAGCATCTGCTCCCAGAGGTCGGCGTTCAGGGCGGGCTTCTTGTCGGACTTGACCCAGCCGCGCTTCTTCCAGCCGTAGACCCAGCCCTTTTCGAGCGCATCGATGACGTACTTGCTGTCGGAATACAGCTCGACGACGCACGGCTCCTTCAAAAGCGCCAGCGCGCGGAGCACGGCGGTGATCTCCATGCGGTTGTTCGTCGTGCTCGCCTCGCCGCCGGAGATCTCCTTCTCCACGCCGTTCCACTCGAGAATCGCGCCCCAGCCGCCCGGGCCGGGATTGCCGCTGCAGGCCCCGTCGGTATAGATCGTGACTGTTTTCATCGCTGTTCCTTTCCGCCGTCCGCCCGCTCCATGGCGAGGACAGTCAGCTCCTCCCCCGCCACGCGGAAGCGCACATTCCAGCCGCCGAAGCTCAGCCCGTAGACGCGCTCCGGATCGTCTTGATAGCGCGGGCGCGGGTCATTTTCGAGCACGCCGAGCAGCCCCGCGGGGAACTTTTTGCGCAGCTCCTCCGGCGCGCTCACGCGCAGAAGTTTCCGCGCGATCGGATCGGTGAAGCCGCCGCGTGCGTCCGGGTGGCTGTCGGCATAGGGGAGATACGGCTTGATATCGAAGATCGGCGTCCCGTCGACGAGATCCGCGCCCCGCACATGGAGCACCGGGCCGCGCGGCGTCTCCGCCTCGACGCGCTCGAGCCGCACGGAGGACAGCCCGATCGCGTTCGGCCTAAACGGCGAGCGCGTCGCAAACACCCCCATGCGGCGGTTGCCGCCGAGCCGCGGCGGCCGCACCGTCGGCGACCAGGTATCCCGCAGCGCGCGGTCAAACTGCCAGATGAGCCAGATGTGGGAGAACCCCTCCAGCCCGCGCACGGCGTCTGGGTTTCTATAAGGCGGCTCGAAGACGATCTGCGCGCGCAGCTCGTCCACGAGCCCGCTCTGGCGCGGGACGCCGAATTTTTCCGGGAAATCCGTGTGAATCCGGGCGATGACGTGCATCACCGCGCTGCTCTCCGCCACGGCGTTATTCCTCCGCGGGGGCGGGCGTCTCCTCCTCGCGCTCGGCGAGGGCCATGGAGATCACGCGGTCGCCCTCCTCCTTGAAGCGCATCACGATGACGCCCTGCGTGGCGCGGCCGGCGACGCGGATGTTCTCCACGGGCGTGCGCAGCAGGATGCCGCACTCGGTCACGAGGAGCAGATCCTCCTCCCCGCCGACGATCTTCATGCCGACGACCGGGCCGGTCTTCTCCGTAACCATATAGTTGCGGATGCCGAGACCGCCGCGGTTCGTGATGCGGTATTCCTCCACGGGCGTACGCTTGCCGAAGCCGCGCTCCGTGACGGAGAGGACGGTTCTGCCCTCCTCCACGCGCGCCGCGCCGACGACATAGTCGCCCTCGCGCAGGCGGATGCCGCGCACGCCGACGGCGGTGCGGCCCATGGCGCGCACGTCCGTCTCGTCGAAGCACACGGCCTGTCCGTCGTGCGTCGCGAGGAGCACGCGGTCATGCCCGTTCGTCTCGACGACGGAGATGAGCTCGTCGCCCTCGTCGAGCGTCAGCGCGCGGATGCCGTTGTTGCGGAGATTACGGAGCGCCGAGACCTCCAGACGCTTGACCGTGCCGTCGCGCGTGGTCATGAAGAGGTATTTCTCCTCATCCGTCTGCTCGCGGAAGTGCAGCATCGCCTGCACGCGCTCGCCCGTCTCGACCTGAATGACGTTCACGATGTTCACGCCCTTGGCCGTCTTGCCGCTCTCGGGGATCTGATAGCCCTTCTTGCGGTAGACCTTGCCCGTGTCGGTGAAGAAGAGGATATAGTCGTGCGTCGAGGCGGTGAACACGTCGACCACCGTGTCCTCCTCGCGGGTGGTGATGCCCTTTTTGCCCATGCCGCCCTTGCTCTGGGCGGTATACTCGCTCGCGGGGGTGCGCTTGATGTAGCCGTTGGCCGTGAGCGTAAAGACGCACTGCTCCTCCTCGATCAGATCCTCGATGTCGATCTCGTCCTCGACGTCCTGAATCTCGGTGCGGCGCTCGTCGCCGAACTTGTCGGCGATGGCGGTCAGCTCCTCCTTGAGGATCTGGCGCACGAGCGCGTCGTCGGAGAGCACCTTGAGGAAGTAGGCGATCTTCTCCTCCAGCTCCTTGTACTCGTTCTGCAGCTTCTCGCGGTCGAGCCCCTGCAGGCGCTTGAGCTGCATGTCGAGGATGGCCTGCGCCTGCACGTCGTCGAGTGAGAAGCGGGTCATCAGGTTTTCCTTGGCATTGTCATAGCTCGTGCGGATGATATGGATGACCTCGTCGATGTTGTCCTGCGCGATAAGCAGACCCTCGAGCAGGTGGGCGCGCTCCTGCGCCTTCTTGAGGTCATATTTCGTGCGCCGGACGATGATCTCCTCCTGGAAGGCGAGGTATTCGTCGATGATGTGGCGCAGGGAGAGGATCTTCGGCTGGCGCTGGTTCTGGACAAGGGCGAGCATGTTGATCGCGAACGTCGTCTGCAGCTGTGTCTGCGCGAACAGGCGGTTGAGCACGACCTGCGCGTTCGCGTCGCGCTTGAGCTCAATCACCACGCGCATACCGTTGCGGTCGGACTCGTCGCGGATGTCGGAGATGCCCTCGAGCCGCTTGTCCTCGACCTGATCGGCCATGCTCTTGATGAGCATGCGCTTGTTGACCTGATACGGCAGCTCCGTGATGACGATGCGGGTGCGGCCGTTGCCGAACTCCTCGAACTCATGCCGCGCGCGCACGACGAGCCGGCCGCGGCCGGTAGCATAGGCCGCGCGGATGCCGCTGCGCCCCATGATGATGCCGCGCGTCGGGAAGTCCGGGCCCTTGACGTGGGCCATGAGGTCGGTGAGCGTCGCGTCGGGGTTGTCGAGCACGCAGATGCACGCGCCGATCACCTCGCGCAGGTTGTGCGGCGGGATGTTCGTCGCCATGCCGACGGCGATGCCGGAGGAGCCGTTGACCAGCAGGTTCGGGAAGCGGCTCGGCAGAACGCGCGGCTCCTTGCGGCTCTCGTCGAAGTTCGGGTCCCAATCGACGGTGTCCTTCTCGAGGTCGCGGAGCATCTCGTCGGAGATCTTCGACAGGCGCGCCTCCGTGTAACGGTAGGCCGCGGGCGGGTCGCCATCGACGGAGCCGAAGTTGCCGTGGCCGTCGACGAGCATATAGCGCATGGAGAAGTCCTGCGCCAGACGCACGAGCGCGTCATAGACCGACGCGTCGCCGTGCGGATGGTAGCGGCCGAGCACGTCGCCCACGCAGGTGGCGGACTTCTTGAACGGGCGGTCGCTCGTCAGGTTGTCCTCATACATCGCGTAGAGAATACGGCGGTGGACGGGCTTGAGACCGTCGCGCACGTCGGGCAGCGCGCGCCCGACGATGACGGACATGGCGTATTCAATATAGGATTTCTCCATCTCCGGCACCAGCGGGGACTCGACAATATGCTGGTCCGGATAACAGATCTCCTCGGGATCATACTGGGGTTTCTTACTCATATAGTCTCCTCCTTGAACGGAAGCATTTCATGTCTCACAGAGTGCGCGCCCGCAGGCGCGAAAAATTCCAATCGGTTTTCGCGGCGCGTATGCCGCGGAAAACGCCGTCCGGACAGCTTAATAGTCCAGGTTGACGGCGTACTTCGCCTTGCGCTCGATGAATTCCTTGCGCGGCTCCACCTTTTCGCCCATGAGCATGGTGAACGTCGCGTCGGCGTGTACCGCGTCGTCGAGCGTGATGCGCCGCAGCGTGCGCTTCTCTGGGTCCATCGTCGTCTCCCACAGCTCGTGCGGGTTCATCTCGCCGAGGCCCTTATAGCGGCTGATGTCGATCTTCACGTTCGGGTTGCCGCCGCGCATCTCGGCGGAGATGGCGTCGCGCTCCTCGTCGGAGTAGGCCACACGCTGCTGCTTGCCGCGGCTGAGCTTATACAGCGGCGGGACGGCGGAGTAGACATACCCCTCCTCGATCAGCGGACGCATGAAGCGGAAGAAGAACGTCAGCAGGAGCGTGCGGATGTGCGCGCCGTCGACATCGGCATCGGCCATGATGATGACCTTGTGATAGCGGAGCTTCAGCGGGTCGAAGTCCTCGCCGATGCCCGCGCCGAGCGCCGTGATGACGGGCTGGAGCTTGTCGTTGCCGTAGACCTTGTCGGCGCGCGCCTTCTCGACGTTGAGCATCTTGCCCCACAGGGGGAGGATCGCCTGAAAGCGCGAGTCGCGCCCCTGCGTGGCCGAGCCGCCTGCCGAGTCGCCCTCGACGATATAGATCTCGGTCAGCTCAGGGTTATTTTCGTTGCAGTCGCGCAGCTTATCGGGCATGGCCGCGCCGCCGAGCGCCGTCTTGCGGCGGATGGACTCGCGCGCCTTGCGCGCGGCCTCGCGTGCGCGGTTGGCGGTGAGCGCCTTGTCGAGGATGCTCCGCGCGACGACCGGGTGCTCCTCGAGATAGACGGCCAGCTGGTCGGAGACAATCCCGTCGACAAGCGTGCGGATATAGGCGTTGCCGAGCTTGGCCTTCGTCTGGCCCTCGAACTGCGCCTCCGTCAGCTTGACGGAGATGACCGCGGTGATGCCCTCTCGCGCGTCCTCGCCGGAGATCTTGTCGCCCTCCTTAATCATGCCGTACTTGATGCCGTAGGCGTTCAGTACGCGCGTGAGCGCGGCCTTGAAGCCCGTCTCGTGCATGCCGCCCTCGGGTGTGTGGATGTCGTTGGCGAAGGAGACGAGCGTCTCGTTGTAGCTGTCGTTATACTGGATGGCGACCTCGGCGGTGCTGTCTCCCTTCGTCCCGGCCAGATAGATCACGTCCTCGTGCAGGGGCGTCTTGTTGCGGTTGATATAGGTGACGAACTCGCGGATACCGCCCTCATAGCACATCGCCTCGCCCTGCTCCTGCCCGGGGCGCTTGTCTGCGATCGTGATGCGCAGACCCGCGTTCAGGAAGGCCTGCTCGCGCATGCGCGTGTGCAGCACCTCATAGTCATAGACAAGCGTGTCGAACATCTCGGTGTCGGGCTTGAAGGTGACGGTCGTGCCGGTGTGGTCGGTCGTGCCGATGACCCTCATCTCCTGCGTGATATGGCCGCGGGAGAAGCGCATCTCATAGATCTGCCCGTTCTTGTGCACCTGCACCACGAGCCACTCGCTCAGGGCGTTGACGACCGAGGCGCCCACGCCGTGCAGGCCGCCGGAGACCTTGTAGCCGCCGCCGCCGAACTTGCCGCCCGCGTGCAGCACGGTATACACGACCTCCAGCGCCGGGCGCCCCGTCTGGGGCTGAATGTCGACGGGGATGCCGCGGCCGTTATCGGTGACGGTGATGGTATCGCCGTCGTTGATGGTGACGGTGATGTCCGTGCAGTACCCCGCGAGCGCCTCATCGATGGCGTTGTCGACGATCTCATAGACGAGGTGGTGCAGACCCGACGACGACGTCGAGCCGATATACATGCCGGGCCGCTTGCGCACGGCCTCCAGCCCCTCGAGCACCTGAATCTCCGAGGCGTCGTAGGTCGTGTCGACCGCGGTGACTTTTTCCAGTTCAGACATAGGAACATTCCTTTCAAACGAATTTGCCGGCGGCGCATGCCGCCGCTCTCACGCCTGCTCCCCGGCGCTGCGCTTTTGCAGCGTCTGCGGATTCAGCTGAGAGATATATACAATCTGGCGGTGGTACGGATGGTCGCAGACGAGAAATGACTTCGGCACATCCTCCGTCACGGAGAGGACGACCCCCTCCTGCTCGGCGTCCGCCAGAAATTTGCGCGTCCATTTGGACTGGGAGGTGTTGTCGAGATCGAAGATCCCGATGATCTGCTTTTCCGGCACCATGACGTTCTGACCGATATGCAGATAGCCCATCAGAGCACCTCCCCATTCCGGATATGAAATACCCGGCCGCCCACGAGCCGGTCGAGCCGGTCGTTTTCGCAGCAGGTGATGAACACCTGCCCGCCCGTGATGCGGTTGAGCACATATTCCTGCCGCTTCGGATCCAACTCGCTGAGTACGTCGTCGAGCAGCATCACCGGATACTCCCCGATGGCGTTTTTATGGATCTCCCGGTCGGCCAGCTTCATCGCCAGCGCCGCCGTGCGCACCTGCCCCTGTGAGCAGAACTGGCGCGCGCTGCGCCCGTTGACCGAGACGGCGATGTCGTCCTTGTGCGGCCCCGACAGGCATAGCCTGCTCGCAAGCTCCGCCTGATGGTGGCCACGCTGGTGCTCCTCAAGCGCCGAAACAAGCTCCGCGTGGGGCGCAAACGGATCCGTGACGGTCTTTACCGTCTCGTAGTGGAGCGTCAGCTCCTCCCGCCCGCCGGAGCACTCGCCGTGCGCCTGCGCGGCGTACTGCTCGAGCGCGCGGCAGTACCGCGCCCGGTAGTGGATCAGCACCGCGCCTACCTGGCAGAGCCGCGCGTTGAAGTCCGGCAGCGTCGCGAGCAGCTGCGGATACTCCTCGCTGTCGCGCAGGATCCGCGTCTTGTGCTCGTGCAGGCGGGTGTACTCCGCGAGCGCCTCCGCGTACCGCGGTCGCAGCTGGCAGAGCGAGAGGTCCATGAACCGCCGCCGCGCCGCCGCGCCGTCGCGGATGAGAAAGAGGTCTTCGGGCGAGAAAAACACCGTGTGCAGCACATCCGAGAGCGCCGCGCCGTTTTTCGCGGGGACGCCGTTGACCGTCATCTTCCGCCGCCGGCCGCGCGCGAGGGTGATCTCCGTCTCGAACGCGCGCTCGCGCGAGAAGATGTGCCCCACGAGCTGCGCCCGCTCACTCTCGAAGCCGAGCAGCTCCCGGTCGGTGCGCGCGCGGGGGCTCTTGCCGCAGGAGAGGTAGACGATCGCCTCCAACAGGTTCGTCTTTCCCTGCGCGTTCTCGCCGTAAATGACGTTGCAGCTCGGATCAAAGTCCAGCGCCGCGCGGCGGTAGTTGCGGAAGCCCTCGAGCGTCAGCGCGTCAATCCGCATAGGTGACGGTATAGTGCTCGTCACGCAGCGCGACGTCGTCGCCGGGGCGGATCTTCTTGCCGCGCATGGTGCAGACCTCGCCGTTCACGGTGACGTCGCCCTCCTGAATGAGGATCTTCGCCTCGCCTCCCGTCGAGACGGCGGCGGCGAACTTCAGCAGATCCTGCAGCTTGATATATTCTGTTTCAATGTGTATGACCTTCATAGGCTCCCCTTCCTTCTCACTGCGCCTTCAGCCGCACCGGCAGCACCATATAGAGGAAGTTCTCCTCCCCCTCGACGGGCGTGATGATGCAGGGGGAGATGCCGGTGTTGAGCTCCATCTTCACCCGCTCGGCCGGGGCATAGCGCAGCGCGTCCATGAGATAGCGGTTGTTAAAGCCGATCTCCAGCCCCGTCCCGTCGCCGTCGATGGGGCAGATGTCCTTCGCCTCGCCCGCGCCGGTCTTGGCCGAGAGGAACACGCGTCCCACGTCGAACAGGCACCGCACGGGGCTCTTGAGCTTCTCGCTGATGACGACGGACACGCGGTCAAGGCTGTTCATCATCGCCTTCGTCTCCACCTGCACGCAGATGGGGTTGCTGCGCGGGATGGCGTTGCGGTAATCGAGGAATTCCCCCTCGAGACGGCGGCAGATCAGCTGCGTCGAGCCGGTCTCAAAGAGCAGGTGGCGCTTGCCCTGAATGATAGAGATGAGACTGTCGCTGTCCTCACAGATCTTCTCGACCTCGTTGAGCGCCGAGCCGGGCGCGACGAAGCGGAACGCACCGCCGTCGATGCGCTCGAGCGGCTCGCGCCGCAGGGCGAGACGGAACCCGTCGACGGACACGACCGTCAGTCCCTCCGCGCTGATCTCGAAGAGCGAGCCGGTGTGGACCGGGCGGCTCTCGTTCGTGGAGACGGCGAAGCTCGTCTGGTTGATCATGGCCTTGAGCGTCCGCTGCTGGATGGCGACGGAATACTCGTCGTCGACCTCCGGCAGGTCGGGATAGTCCTCGGCGGAAAGGCCGGGGATCTCAAAGCTCGCGTCGCCGCAGCTCAGGCGGACGAGGAGCTTGTCGTCCGCGGAGAAAACGATCACGTCGTCCGGCATCTTGCGGATGATCTCGCCGAACAGACGCGCGTTGAGGACAATGCGCCCGCCCTCGCGGATGTCGGCGTCGAAGCTGGTGCGGATACCGGTCTGCATGTTGTAGCCGGAGACGGTCAGCTGCTCATCGCCCTCGAGCAGCAGGCCTTCGAGCGCCGGAATGGAGCTCTTCGCGGCCACCGTCCGCGACGCCGTGTTGACGGCGCTCTGCAGCAGCGTCTTTTCGCACGAAAATTGCAGCATGTGCATCACGTTCCTTTCTTTTAAAAGCGGAGAGGAATACTCCGCTCTCACATAACATAAACTAACTATTTTTTAGTAACAGAAGTCGTAGGGAAAACTATTGTGGAAAACAGGCGGAAACGACTGGAAGCACTGGCTTTTTTATCCACGCGCCTTCCCTCTCTTTTTCGTGGATTATCCACAGGAAGCGTGGATGCCCCTCTTTTCCACATTCTGTCCACGTGGATTCCACGGGAAATGTGGAAAAGAGGAGTAAAAAAATAAATCCACGGAAGTTTCAGCGCTTGGCGTTGATGTTCGTCGTGATCTCCTTGACCACCTCGGCAAACGCCGGGTCGGAGCGCATCTGCTTTTCGACCTTGTCGAGCGAGTGGAGCACGGTCGTGTGGTCGCGCCCGCCGAACTCCTTGCCGATGTCGCTGAGCGAGAGGTTCGTCATGCGGCGGATGAGATACATGGCGATCTGTCGGCCGTTGACGACGTCGCGCCCGCGGTTCTGCCCGCGCAGCACGTCCTCGTCGAGGTTGTAGTACTTGCAGATGTAGGTGATGATGACCTGCGGCGAGGGGATGTACTCGTTGCTCTTTTTGAGCATGTCCTTCACCGCGCGCCCGACGGCCTGTTCATCGACGGTGTCGCCGAGCAGGTCGCGGTAGGCGAGGATCTTGTTGAGTGTCCCCTCGATCTGGCGGACGTTCGCGGTGACGTTCTCCGCGATGTAGTCCGACACCTCGTCCGGCAGCGTCACGCCGAGCATGGCGGCCTTGTTCTTGATGATGGCCAGACGCGTCTCGAAGTCGGGCGGCGCGACGTCGACCATCAGGCCCCACTCAAACCGCGTGCGCAGACGGTCCTCGAGCTGCATCATCTCCTGCGGAGGGCGGTCGGACGTGAGGACGATCTGCTTGCCGCTCTCATAGAGCGTGTTGAACGTATGGAAGAACTCCTCCTGCGTCTGCTGCTTGCCGGCGATGAACTGTATATCGTCCACCAGCAGCAGCGTCGCCTGCCGGTATTTCTCGCGGAACTCCCGGTTCTGTCCCTCGCGGATGGAGGCGATCAGCTCGTTTGTGAAGTCGTCGCCCTTGATGTAGACGATGCGTGCCTCGGGCTGCCGCTTTTTCAGCAGGTGCGCGATGGCGTAGAGCAGGTGCGTCTTGCCGAGGCCGGAGTCGCCGTAGATAAACAGCGGGTTGTAGTTCTCGGCCGGGCGATCGGCCACGGCGCGCGCCGCGGCATAGGCGAGCTTGTTCTGCGGGCCGACGACGTAGGTTTCAAACGTGAAGCCGTCGGAGTTTGCGAGGTCGCCCGGATGGTCGGGCGTCACGCGGTGGTAGGCGGCGAGCTGCTCGTCGTCGAGGAGCTTGATCTCAAAATCCGCCGAAAAAATGTCCCGCAGCGCGTCTTTGATATAGCGCATGAAGCGGGCCTCGATCGTATTTTTCTTGAAGCCGTTGCTGCAGTGCAGAACAAAGGCGGAGTCCTCCATCGTCACCACGCTGACCTCGTCGAACCAGGTGCGGATGGTCGTCTCCGACAGCTGCTCTGCCATGTGGTCGAGCACATTCTGCCAGACGTCAGACAGTGAATTCACCCTGCATGTCCCCTTTCCTCTCTCAGATTTTATATTGCGCGCTTCTTCGGGAAGGAGCAAAAAATATCCCGAACCATTATAACAAAAACCCGAAAAAATGTCTATACTATATCTAATTATTAAGTTTGAAAGATGTCACAATTTTTCATGCCAGTTTCTGCCAGAAATCGGGGACGGGCCGCCCCGCCCGAAGAAGCGCCGCGGCCCGTTTTCGGGAAACAGACCGTCAACTATACAGAAAAAACCGAACAAAGCGGACATTTTTGTTGACATCCAACGTGCAACTCTGTATAATTATTGTTGCTCTGCCCCGGATTTTTTTCGGATCAGGGCCGAAAAACGTCAACTGCGGGGCGGGAGAGTTCTCTTTTCCGCCCGCCGTCGAGTAAGCGCGGCAGCTCCCATGCGGAGCGGTCGCCGGATTTCTATGTAATGGAGGTGTCATGCAATGTTCCGTACCTATCAGCCCAAGAAGCGTCAGCGCTCCAAGGAGCACGGCTTCCGCAAGAGAATGGCCACGAAGAATGGCCGCAAGGTGCTCGCCCGCCGTCGTGCCAAGGGCCGCGCTCGCCTGACCCACTGAGGTCACGGAAGGTGCATCGCGCATAGAACATAGCGAACAGGGACGGTGGAAGGGAAAACTGCCGTCCCTTTTGGCCTATGCAAAAGCACACGGGGAGGAAGCTGCTGAAGATGAATCCGGCTGTCACAGTAAAGGAAAACTACGAGTTCCGCCGCATCTACCGCAAGGGCAGATCGGCGGTCAGTCCATGTCTGGTGGTGTATTGTCAGAAAAACCGGCGCGGCCAGTCGCGTCTCGGCGTGACGGTCAGCACCAAGCTCGGCCATGCCGTCGTGCGCAACCGCGTACGCCGCCGCCTGCGGGAGATTTATCGCCTGAACCGCGAAAAGATGCCCGCGGGGTACGACATCATTATCGTCGCGCGCGTGCGCGCCGTCGAGACGCCGTACCGCAAGCTCGAGCGGCATTATCTGCGCTGTCTCGGCGAGCTCGGACTGTTGACGGACGCATGAAGCAGATCCTTCTGCGCGTGATCCGCTTTTATCAGCGGGCCGTTTCGCCCCTCTTTCCCCCCCGCTGCCGCTATATCCCCACCTGCTCGGAGTACGCTCTCGAGGCGGTTGAGAAATATGGCGCGGCCAAGGGCGGCTTTCTGGCGCTGAAGCGTTTTTTGCGGTGCCACCCCTTCCACAAGGGCGGGTATGACCCCGTCCCTTGAAAAAACACCTCGTTTTTCCCAAAGAAAGATAACGGAGGTAAATAACCCCATGTTTGCACAACTCGGATATTATATCTGTGTGCCGTTCGCGTGGCTGACCCGCCTGTTCTACAGTTGGACGGGCTCCTACGGCGTTGCGCTGATCCTCTTTACCCTCGTGGTGAAGCTCGTGCTGCTGCCCTTCCAGCTCAAGAGCAAGAAGAGCATGCTCCGCATGAACCGGATGCAGGGCAAGGTCAAGGATATCCAGACCCGCTTCGCCAACAACCGCGAGCGCCAGCAGCAGGAGATGGCAGAGCTCTACGCGCGCGAGGGTGTGAACCCGATGTCCGGCTGCCTGTGGTCGTTCATCCCCTTCCCCATCCTGATCGCCCTGTACTACATCATCCGCACGCCGCTGCGCTTTCTGATGAACATCTCCACGGATGTCATCGGCCAGATCTCCGACCTTGCCACGAGCCTCGGCTACGAGGCCGCGACCAGCGGGCAGGCGTCCGCCTATGAGCAGATCTATCTGGCCAAGTTCGTCCACGAGCACTGGGCCGACTTCGACGGCAAGTTCGACCACCTGATCGACCTGGACTACAGCTTCCTCGGTCTTGACCTCGCGAGCACGCCTTCGAGCCTGCTGAGCAGCTTCCCCCACGGCGGCTGGCCGATGTGGGGCGTCCTGCTCCTGCCGGTCATCTCCGCCGGTATTCAGGTGCTCATGACGCTCGTCACCATGAACTCCAGCGGCAACGCCGCCAACGGCCAGACGAAGGTCATGATGCTCATGATGCCGCTCATGACGCTGTGGATGGGCTATATCCTGCCCGCCGCTCTGTGCGTGTACTGGATTGCCAACTCCGGCTTCTCCCTGATTCAGGAGCTGACGCTCAACAAGTACTTCAACAAGATCCTCGACCGCGAGGAGACGGAGAAGGAGCGCGAAAAGCGCGAGCGCCGCTATGAGAAGATGAAGGCCGCGCAGCAGAACTACGACCGCCAGCGCGCCGAAATGTCCGGCGGCAAGAAGCCCCAGAACAAGGGCGGCCAGAAGAACCAGAAAAAGAAGTCCGGTCAGAAGCAGGCCGGCACGAACGAGAACGGGCGCGTGGGGCCGCGGCCCTATGCCCGCGGCCGTTCCTACAGCGAAGATCACTACAACAATTAAGGAGTTTTGTCTATGAGTTTTATCGACGTAACGGGCAAGACTGAGGAAGAGGCCATCCGCAAGGCGCTCGAGCAACTGCAGAAGGATCGCGACGATGTGTCCGTCGAGATTCTCGAGCGCGCGAAGAGCGGCTTTCTGGGCATCGGCAGCAGCCCGGCGAAGGTGCGCGTGACGTATGCGGACCCCGAGCCGGCCGCGGCCTCCGTCCCGGAGAAAAAGGCGGAGCCCAAGCCGGAAAAGAAGCCCGACCGGCCGCAGCAGTCCCCCAAGGCCGCCGCGCCCGCAAAGACGGAAAAGCCCGAGAAAAAGGCGGAGCCCGCCGCACAGAAGCCCGCCCCCAAGGCGGACGGCGTCTGCACCGACGAGAACGCCGAGCGCATCGTCGCCTTCCTCGAGGGTCTGCTGCAGCACATGAACAGCAATGCCCGCGTCAAGGTCTATAAGACGGAGAAGGGCCGCTATAAGGCCGTCCTCGTCGGCGAGAAGCTCGGCCAGTTCATCGGCCGCCGCGGCGAGACGCTCGACGCGATCCAGCAGCTGACGAACTACGCCGTCAACGCCGGGCGCGACAAGCGCGTGCGCATCTATGTCGACGCGGAGAACTACCGCGCCAAGCGCGAGCAGAGCCTGGAGAATCTCGCCCGCAAGGTCGCGGGCAAGGTGCTCAAGTACCGCCGCAGCGTGACGCTCGAGCCCATGAACGCCTATGAGCGCCACGTCATCCACGCCGCCCTGCAGGACATGAGCGGCGTCACGACCTACTCCATCGGTACGGAGCCGAACCGCCGCGTGGTGGTCGCCTTCGACCGCGGAGAGAAACGCTAACAAAAAAAGACCTTATGGCTCTGCCATAAGGTCTTTTTTTGTTACTTCCCAAATGGCAAAGCCATTTGGGAGGGGTTTCGCTGCGTTCCGCGCCTTGCCCCGCCAAAGGCGGGTCTGCGACACTGCACTCCGCACAGGGAATATTTCGCGACGTACACGCCGCCGCGAAATATGATTGGACTTTATTCGCGGCGCCGCGGCGCCGCGAACCTGTGAGACATTTTGGGGTGTGGGATTCACAAAAAGTTCATCTGCCTTTCATGATTCGGACATTTTTCCATCGTATCATAACAGCATACAAAGAAACCATTTCCTTGTGTGATTTTCTCTTTCCTTATCAAACAAAACAGGAAGCCCCGCCGCATGGCGGGGCTTCCTGTTTTACTATTCCACATGTACTTTCAGCCACGCGAGAAATCCGGTTTCGTCCAGATCGCCGGCGGCGGTGCGGAGGATGAGCGTGATCAGCTCCTCATCCTCATAGGAAAGCGTGACGCCGTTGATGGCCAGAAACACCAGCATGGCGTGGGTGCCGATGCGCTTGTTTCCGTCCGCAAAGGGATGGTTGCGGATCAGTCCATAGCCCAGACGGGCCGCTTTTTCCAGAGTCGAGGGATACAGCTCCTGCCCGCCGAAGGTCTGCATCGGTGCGTGAATCGCGGAATCCAGCAGGCCCTCGTCCCGCAGACCGTCCAGACTGCCGGCGCGCGCAGCGAGCGCCGCGTGCAGCATGAGAATCTGCCGCTTACTAAGAATCTTCATTTCGCCAACTCCTCATAAACATACGCGTTGCGCTGCAGGAGCTTTTCGGACGCGGCGAGAACGTCGCCGTCGGCCGCCTCCTGCACGGCATCGGCTGGATTCAATTCGCAATGGGGCTCAATCCGCTCCCCATACACGACGCCCCGCATCAGCTCTCCCACGTCGCTTCGCAGCGCGGGAACCATACCATCGGGGAGACGGTCGAGGTCGAACCACTCGAGCGCGGCGCTCTTATTCGGCTCCATGATCCGCGGAGTTCCCTCATAGGCGCGGACGAAGAAGAACAGGTGATAGTACGTCTCCGTCTCGTCGGCGCTGTCGACGCTGTGGGTCAGACGCGCGAACTCTGTGTCCTGCGGGCGGACGCGGATGCCCAGCTCCTCGAAGCACTCACGGCAGAGTGCCTGCGACGCCGTCTCCCCACCGTCGACGTGGCCGCTGCCTGCAACGTCCCAGAAGCCGTCCATATAACCCGTGTTCTGCCGCAGGTGCAGCAGAATCTGCGTGCGTCCGCCTTCGCGGCGCAGGATGATCGGAAACACTGCGCTCAGCGTGCGGAAATACTCTTTAGCCATCGTTTTTTTCTCCTCTTTCAGTTCTGCGGATGGGCGGTCTTGCCCGCGGCCATCGCTTCGTGTTCGCGCTGCAGTTCGGCGTAGAGCGCGCGGGGCGTCCATGCGCTGCTTGTCGGCGTGAGAACCGCCTTGAGCGCGACGCCCGCGTGCGCGCGGCGCAGCCCCTGCAGAAACAGGTCGGTGATCTTCCCGTTCAGCCCCGCCATCACGAGCATCTCGCCCGGGAGCGGCTCGCCGCTCCCCTCCCCCGGCGTCTGCTCGAGGATGTCCGCGAGCGGGAGATCCAGCTGCGCGGGCGCGGCTACAAGCACGCGCAGCCCCAGCTTCTGCGCGAGGATGCGGACGGAGAGCGTCTTCTGCGGATTGGTCTGAAACAGCAGCACGGTCGGTCTCATGCGATATTCCTCCTGTGAAATCGTGTTGTTTTCCCTATTCTACCGCAGCGGGCGGAAAATTTCCAGCTTTTTACCGCCCCGTCTTTCCTTTTTCGCGCGTTGCTGGTATACTGGGGGCGAATACAGACCACATGAAAGGACATTTTTCCATGAAAAAATACAGATGGACGGTCCTGCTGCTGGCGCTTGTGCTGGCCGCGGGCGTCTGCGCGGGCTGCGGCAAGAAGCAGACGGATGCGCCCGCGCAGGACAATCAGATTCAGACGAACCCCGACGAGGTCACGGCCGTGACCTACACGAACGGCACGATCACCCTGCGCTTTTCGCTGCAGGACGGCAGATGGCTCTGGAGCGACGACAAGACCTTCCCGCTCGACGGGAGCTATATCACGGCCCTGCTCGCCGACGTGCAGGGCGGCCCGCCCATCTCCATCACCGAGGAGGATCTGGAGAGCTACGGTCTCGGCGGCGTGACGAAGTACATCGAGATCACCACGGCGGAGAAAACCGTGACATACTACCTCGGCGACCCCTGCGGCGACGGCAGCAGCTACCTCAGCCGCGACGACGATGAGTCCACCGTCTACCGCGCGCCGGACGACCTCTCCGCGCGGCTCGACCGCAGCATCTATGACATGGCGCAGCTGCCCACCCTCCCCGCCCTGACGGCGGACGTGCTGCGTTCCGTCACGATTGCGGCAAGCGGCGCCGAGCGCACCTTCACGGTGGACGGCGGTGTCTGGACGGAGGGCGGCGCGGACGTGTCGGCGGAGACGGCGTCCCTCGCGGACGTACTCTCGCAGCCGGCGTTCTCCGGCTGCGTCGACTACCACCCCGGCAGCGGCGCCGCCGCCATCTGCGGCCTTGACCCGGCGAACGTCACGCTGACGGCGGTGTATGCCGCGGGCAGCAAGGAGGCAACCTTCACGCTCCTGCTCGGCGGCGCGCGCGGCGACGGCTATTACGCCGCGCTCACCGGCGACGACACGATCTATCAGCTCCCCGCGGAGCAGGCCGCGCCCATTCTGGCGCTCGCCCCGCAGGCGTGAGAACAGGAGGAGACAGACCATGCGGATTCTCGTTGTGGAGGATGAAAAGCGCCTGGCCGGCACGCTGGCGGATCTGCTGCACCGGCAGGGCTATACCGTCGACGTCTCGAACGACGGCGTCTCGGGGCTGGACAACGCCCTCTCCGGGATCTATGACCTCGTCGTGCTGGACGTGATGCTCCCAGGGATGGACGGCTTTAAGCTGCTGCGCCGCCTGCGCGGCGAGGGAAAGACCACCCCCGTCCTCATGCTCACGGCGCGCTCGGGCGTTGCCGACCGCGTGCAGGGGCTCGACTGCGGCGCGGACTACTATCTCACCAAGCCCTTTGAATCGGAGGAGCTGCTGGCGTGCGTGCGGCTGCTGCTGCGCCGCGCGGGCGGCGAAATGCGCGTGGACGACACGCTGCGCTTCGAGGATCTCGCGCTCGAGCCGGGGACATTCCAGCTCTCGTGTGGCGAGCGCGCCGTCCGCCTGAGCCGCCGCGAATACGACCTCATGGAGAGTCTCATGCGCAGCGGACGGCAGATCCTCACAAAGGAGCAGCTGCTCGTCAAGGTCTGGGGCTATGACTCCGACGCCGAGGATAACAACGTCGAGGTCTACATCTCCTTTCTGCGCCGCAAGCTCACGCACCTGCACTCGCGCGTGAAAATCCGAACGCAGCGTATGGTCGGCTACTGCCTGGAGGTGGAGGGATGATCAAAAGCCTGCGCTGGAAGATGGTCGGCATCAACATGGCCATCGTGACGGCGGTTTTGCTGACGGTGTTCGCGTCGGTGTTCTTCATCTCGCGCGCGGGTCTTGTGCGCGAGAGCACCCTCGCCCTCGAGGAGGCGCTGCAGACAGGCACCTATGACCCGCTCACGCCCGGACAGGCGGCGGGGAGCCGCCCGTGCTTCGTCGCCGTCATCTATGACGGCGGCACCGTCCGCGTCAGCGGCAGCAGCTACTACCGCTTCGACGACGAGCAGACGCTGCTCGCCATCATTCAGGACTGTCTCGACCAGACGGACGACGAGGGCGTCCTGCGGGATTATCAGCTGCGCTATCTGCGCGTGCAGACCCCTCTCACCACGCGCATCGCCTTCACCGACAGCTCCGGCGAGCAGTCCACCCTGCGCCAGCTGCTGCGTTCGAGCTTGCTGCTGGGGCTGGGGGCGCTGGCGGTGCTCTTCGGGTTCAGCTATCTGCTCTCGGGACTGGCTGTGCGCCCGGTGGAGCGCGCGTGGAACGAGCAGCAGCGCTTTGTCTCCGACGCGTCGCACGAGCTGAAAACGCCGCTGACGGTCATCCTCTCCTCGTCCGACCTCCTCGCACAGGAGGAGAGCCCCACCAAGCGCGCCCAGTATCTCGACAACATCCGCGCCGAATCGCAGCGCATGCGCCGCCTTGTCGAGGGGATGCTGACCCTCGCCCGCGGCGACAGCGGCCGCGCGAAAACGCCGATGGAGCCGGTCGCGCTGAGCGAGCTTGCGAACGAGACGGCCATGTCCTTCGAGCCGGTCGCCTTCGAGGCGGGGCACCCGCTCGAGTATGAGCTGGCGGAGAACCTCACCGTGCGCGGCCGCGCGGACGAGCTGCGGCAGGTGCTCGCCATCCTGCTCGACAACGCCGTGAAGTACGCGCCCGCGGGCGCGCCCGTGCGCCTGACGCTCCGCGAGAGCGGGCGCGACGCCGCGCTCGAGGTGGAAAACCCCGGCGACCCCATCCCGCCTGAGCAGCTCGCACACCTCTTCGACCGCTTCTACCGCGCGGATGCGTCCCGCTCCGACCACGAGGGCTTCGGGCTGGGGCTGTCCATCGCGCAGAGCATCGTCACCGCCCACCGCGGCACGATCCGCTGCCGCAGCGACGCGCAGGGCACCTGCTTCACCGTCACGCTGCCGCTGTAGAAATAAACTCTGGGAGGAAATCCATATGCTGGAAGAAATCATCTCCATCGTCCGCCGCGCGGGCGGGATTGTCCGCGGCGCGCACGACGTCGAGCGCGTCACCTCGGAGAAATCCTGCTCCGAGGATCTTGTCACCGAGTACGACACCGGCGTGCAGGCATTTCTGCGCCGCGAGCTGCTGGCGCTGCTGCCCGAGGCCGACTTTTTCGGCGAGGAGGGCGAGCACCAGACCATGACGAAGCACCGGACGTTCATTGTCGACCCGATCGACGGCACGGTGAACTTCGTGCGCGGCCTGCGCTACAGCAACGTCTCCGTCGCCCTCGCCGAGGGCGGCGTGGTGCAGTATGGCGTTGTGTATAACCCCTACGCCGACGAGCTGTTCTCCGCCGCGCGCGGCGGGGGCGCGTTTTTAAACGGCAGGCCCATCCGCGTCAGCACACGCGACCTGCACCACGGATTGACGCTCTGCGGCTCGACGGTCTATGACCGCAGCTATTCCGACCAGTCGTTTTCCATCATGCGACAGATCTATGACCTAGGCGGGGACTACCGCCGCTTCGGCGCGGCGGCGCTCGACCTGTGTCAGGTCGCGGCGGGGCGCGCGGAGGTATTCTTCGAGTGCCGTCTCTCGCCGTGGGACTTCGCCGCGGGCAGCCTGATCGCGCAGGAGGCCGGCGCGCGCGTCACGACGTTCGCCGGCACCCCCGTCGACCCCATGCAGCCCGGCTCCATGTTCTGCACGAATCAGGTCTGCGCGGACCTCCTCGGGCGCATCACGGTCTGACAGAATTCGGCAGAACCCATAAAAAGGAGCCGCCCTGCGTGCAGAGCGGCCCAAGCGGGTGGGATATTGGAAAGCTTCCGATTTCTATGATAAACCATGCCGGTTTCTTTGTAAATAGGAGGTTTTGACGCATTTTCGCGAGTTTTTGCCTTTCGTGTCGCAGAGGACGGGATTCTGAACTTTTTGTAAACTATTAACAAAAAGCCACAAATATACTTTTCAGAACTTGTTCGATGTGTTATAATCCTCACAAGGAAGAGGGGAACCGACTCCCCGACCCTTTCGTACCCGGCAGACACGGAAAGGAGCAACCAATATGAAGTTCACATTTACCTGCAAAAAGATCGCGCTGAACGATTCCATCAAGGAATACGCCGAGAAGAAGATCCGCAAGCTGGACCGCTACTTCCCGGAGGAGGCCGATGCATTTGTGATCTTCTCCGTTGAAAAGAAGAACCGCTGCGTGGTCGAGTTGACCATCCGCGCCGCGAACGGAACGCTGTTCCGCGCGCAGGAGGAAAATCCGGACGGCGACATGCGCGGCGCGATTGACGAGGCGGTGAGCGTGATCGACCGCCGCATCCGCAAGAACAAGACGCGCCTGGCGAAGAACCTGCGCGCCGACGCGCTGGTGCCGGAGGTGCCCGCGGAGTTCGATGTTGCGGAGGATACGGATTTCGAGGTCGTGCGCACGAAGCGCTTCATCGTCAAGCCCATGAGCGTGGACGAGGCGATTCTGCAGATGAACCTGCTGGATCACACGTTTTATGTCTTCCGCAACGTGGACGACGGCGAGATCTGCGTCGTCTACCGCCGCACCCACGGCGGCTACGGCCTGATCGAAACGGTGAAATAAATAGGCATATCATGTAACAGGACGGGCTTGAAGTGACCCCCAAAAGTTAGACAATATTTTGAAGTAAAAATTGTTCAAGCAGCCGAAAGGGCTTGCTGGCTGTGAATTGCAGGCGGCAAGCCCTTTCACTTTGCCTTGATCCTGCGGTTGTTGTAGGAATCCAGATATGGTCCCGTCAACAGGTCCCTTATTGTACATTATCAAATATAGCAAATATAGAATAGGAGAGGATCGGAAACCTGCTCATCATTGAAATAACGAGAGCATATTGCGTTTCAGGGGACTTCCGGATCCTCTGCTTTGGTTTGACAAAGCAAAAAGCCGGGCCTCCGGATATTCGGAGACCTGGCTTTTTATGGGAGAGCGGATGACTCAATCGCGATCCAACTCTTTCAGGGCGGTATATGCCACGTCGCAGCACTTGGCAATATCGCCGGCGGAGGTAAACTCTTCCGGGCAGTGGCTGCGGCCATTCTTGCTGGGAGCAAAAAGCATGCCTACATCCGTTACCTGGGAAATGAACATGGAATCATGTCCGGCGCCGCTGGGCAACGTCTTCAGCGGCAGTCCGTTTTCGCGCAGCCCTTGAGACAATGCGGCGGTGACCTTTTCGGACAGGTGGACGGGGGCCACGTCCATCAGTCCGACGGTCTCGATCTGATAGCCTTCCGCTTGCAGCTGTGCCAGCAGCTTTTCCACCGCACCAAAAATGGTATCGATGGACGCCTGGTGGGGTGAGCGGCAGTCCACCGACATTTCTACCTTACCGGGGATCACATTGGGTGCGCCCGGCTCCACGTGGAGGGAGCCGCAGGTGGTCACGGTGCCATCATTCAGCTCCCGGGCCATTTCATCCACGAGATGCACGATCTTCATAGCCGCCACAACGGCGTCCAGACGCAGGTGCATGGGGGTCGTTCCGCCGTGATCGGGCCGGCCTGTGATGATGAGCTTCTTGTTGCGGATGCCCACGATGGTATCCACGATGCCGACGGACAGTTTTTCGCTTTCCAGCACCGGGCCCTGCTCAATATGGGGTTCGATGAAATAAGCCCAGCTGGTCTTATCGCGTTTTACCTGAGGCAAGTCATCCGGGGGCAAGCCGTAGGCCTTCATGACATCGTAGGCGGTGACGCCGTCGTTGTTTGTCAACTGCTTCAGATAGTCCGTCTCCAGCAGACCAGACAGAGCCTTGCCGCCCAGAATACCGGAGCTGAAGGAGTTGCCTTCTTCCTCCACAGTAGCGATCACCTCAAAGGGGTGCTGCAGAGAGAGGTTGTCCTCCTGCATCATCCGGGCCAGCTCCAGACCGCAGATGATGCCCATGGCGCCGTCATATTTACCGCCATTGCGGACGGAATCCAAATGGGAACCAACGGCGATGGCCGCCAGAGAACGATCTGTGCCCTCCTTCCGGCCGATCAGGTTGCCTATGGGATCCAGACGGACGGACAGGCCTGCCGCCTCGAGTTCCTGCTTCAGGTACGCCTGGGCGGCTCGGTACTCGGTGGTGTAGGACAGACGGGTAATGCCTGCGCCGGGCGTTGCGTTGAACTGCGCCAGCGCTTCGACCGTCTGCTCAATACGGGATTGATTTGCAAAAGCCATGGTATCACTTCCTTACTTGATAGGCCGCACCATCTTGCCGTGGCCCGGCTGTCCCACGACCTCGCCGTTTTCAGCCACGACGGTGCCGCGCACTATGGTCAGCATAACGAGCAGAGAGGTCTCCAGACCCAGCGCACCGTTGCCGGCCTGCCAGATGTCAGTCCGGCCTTTTTTCCTTGTTTCACTTTTTGTTTTTGGTACACTTGTGGCACAGGGAGCTACCCTGTTTCACGTTCCTAACGTACATTTAACCAATATTATAGAATACAGCCTGTAAAATGTCAATAAATTTATCCGGCGAATATCTGCTCTATTTGTTGTCTTTTTCGCTGATAATCGCGGGTTCTTTTTGTTTCCGTTTGACAGGATGAAAAATCGAATTTTATTCATCCTCTGTCATAGGCGTTGGCCCCGGTTTTGTGGAGCAGCGCCGCCAGTTCTGCGATTTTCAGCCCGCGTTTCTTGCGGTAGTATTTGATCTTCGCGCCGATCTCTTCTGTCAATGTCATGGCACTTTCCTCAAAATCAAATTTTGGTGCTTTGACCCTCTGTTTTTCTGTATAGACGCTTTTTCCGGCCCGTGCAAGGGAAAATGTAATTGTGAGGAAAGTTTTTTGCAAAATCCGTTCCTGAAAAGTAAACGACGGGTTTTGACGGGGCCCGCGGCAGCTGGTATCATAAAAATAAAATAGGAAAGGAGCGATACACCATGACCTACAACTTCGACGAGATCATTGATCGGCGCAACACCAATTCCGAGAATGTAGAGGGCTGGCGGCCCTACATTTTCCACTGCGGGCCGGAGAGGGTGTTCCCCTACAAGGACGAGGAATTCATCCGGATGTGGGTGGCGGACATGGAGTTCGCTGTGGCGCCTGAGATTCTGCAGGCCATCACCGACCGGGTGCATCGGCGCATTTTGGGCTATACCCTGGTGTACGACAAGGGGTACTATGAGGTGCTGCGCGCCTGGTGCGAGAGCCGCTACGGCTGGTCCTTCCCCAAGGAGCAGCTGACGTTCTCTCCAGGCGTCATCCCGGCGCTGTACCAGCTGACGGAGGACCTGGTCAAGCCGCTGAACGGCAAGGTCCTGACCATGACGCCTGCCTACGGCTTCTTCCTCCACGCCTGCGAATACAACGGCGTGGAGCTGGTGACCTCGCCCCTGCGGGAGGAGGGCGGCCGCTTCTCCATAGACTGGGAGGACCTTGAGGCGAAGGCTGCCGACCCGGACGTGAAGCTGCTGATGCTCTGCAATCCCCACAACCCCACCGGCCGCATCTGGACCGAGGAGGAGCTGCGCCACATGGCGGCCATCATCGAAAAGCACCGGCTCTGGGTGGTGTCCGACGAGATCCACTGCGACCTGATCCGCACCGGCCTGCGTCATACGCCCTTGGGCAAGATCATGCCGGACTATGACCGGCTCATCACCTGCATGTCCGCCAGCAAAACCTTTAACCTGGCGGGCCTGATGCACTCCAATATCATCATCCGCGACGCGGAGGAGCGTGCCCGCTTCCAGGACCGGGACAAGAACATCGGTGCGGTGAACCCACTGTCCATCGCGGCCCACAAGGCGGCCTATGAGCACGGCGGCCCCTGGCTGGAGCAGCTGAAGGCCTATGTGGACGGCAACCTGGCGCTGGTGGACCGTTTCCTGAAGGAGAACATTCCCGGCGCGAAGTTTACCATTCCTGAGTCTACCTACTTCGCCTGGGTGGACCTGCGGGAGGTGCTGCCGGAGGTGGAGGACCTGCCGGACTTCTTTGCCAACAAGGCCGGCGTGCTGCTGGAGGGCGGCGACAGCCTGTTCGTGGGCAACGCCAGGGGGCATATCCGCCTGAATTTGGCCATGCCCCGCGCCACGGTACAGACCGGCCTGGAGCGTATCGCGGAGGCCATCCGCAAGGAGAAGGCCGGCGCACAGCGCCGCGGCTGAACGCCGTGATGAAGTGGCTGTTCTACCTATACTACCCGGCGAATCTGGCCCTCATCAGCTGGCTGCAAATGCAATAAGACGCAGATACCCGGCACGCTTTCGGCGCGCCGGGTATTTTTTCATTGTTCTTTTTCGCGGCGTTGGCAGCGGCATAGTATAGGACATAAAGGAGTGACACGTAAACTGTGTCACTCCTTTTGGCATCAATACACCTTCGCCGGTTCACCGTGCAGGATGCGCAGAGCGCCTTCCGCCAGAGAACGCATTTCTTCCTCACCCGGCAGGCGCAGGATACGAAATTTTCCGCTGAAACAACGCACTCAAAAGCGAAAAAACGCCGCGATCCGTTGAGATCACAGCGCTTTTGGTACGCCTGCCCGGGCTCGAACCGGGGGCCTCGGGCTTAGGAGATGGCCCCAGTGCATATATTCCCTATCAACGGGGATAAAGAAAATGCAGTTATATCAAGGCTTTTCTCCATGTTCTCTATAAACCTTGTACAAGCAAAATCAAGCAAAAACAAAGGATTTTAGCCCCCTATTGTTTGCACTCTGTTTGCAAAGGCGCGAAATTTGGCGTTAGCCAAAAGTTCAATTCCCGTCGAGACTTAATTATATTCATGGTATCGTGGACATAGTTTACCATACATAGAGGTTCATTACAAGAGGTATTGAGCCAGTGAAAGTGCCTGTTTTATCTTTCTCAGGAAAGGTAAAGCAGGCACTTTTTTTCATATCTAAACTTAGAAAGAAATGAGGTGAAATTATGAATACACAGATTATTGCCATAGCCAACCAAAAAGGTGGTGTCGGCAAAACAACCACTTGTGCCAATCTTGGAATTGGTCTGGCGCAGTCCGGGAAGAAAGTCCTTCTGATTGACGGAGACCCACAGGGAAGCCTGACCATCAGCTTGGGCAATCCTCAGCCTGATAAGCTGCCCTTTACACTGTCAGACGCTATGGGCCGTATTTTGATGGATGAACCAATTCGTCCCGGCGAGGGTATCCTGCACCACCCTGAGGGCGTAGACCTGATGCCTGCGGACATCCAGCTATCTGGTATGGAGGTATCTCTGGTAAACGCTATGAGCCGAGAAACCATTCTGCGACAATATCTGGACACGCTGAAGGGGCAATACTCCCATATCCTTATTGATTGCCAGCCCTCCCTGGGTATGCTTACGGTCAATGCACTGGCTGCCGCTAATAGGGTTATAATCCCCGTCCAGGCAGAGTATCTTCCAGCTAAAGGTTTGGAGCAACTTTTGCAAACTATCAATAAGGTTCGCAGACAAATCAATCCTAAGCTGCAAATTGATGGGATTCTGCTGACGATGGTAGACAGCCGAACCAACTTTGCCAAAGAAATCTCCGCTCTTCTGCGCGAAACCTATGGCAGTAAGATCAAGGTGTTTACATCAGAAATTCCTCATTCTGTCAGGGCTAAAGAAATCAGTGCTGAAGGAAAAAGCATTTATGCCCATGATCCTAATGGCAAAGTGGCTGAGGGCTACAAAAATCTGACGAAGGAGGTATTGAAACTTGAAAAGCAGCGCGAAAAAAATAGAGCTGGCCTCAGTAGATGACCTGTTTTCTACAGAAGAAAGTCGGCAAGACGAGCAACTGGAAAAAATTCAGGAAATTCCCCTATCTGAACTGCATCCGTTCAAGGATCACCCCTTCAAGGTCAAGGATGATGATGCAATGATAGAAACCGCAGACAGCATCAAAAAGTATGGTGTGTTGGTTCCTGCGATTGCCAGACCACTGCCTGATGGCGGTTATGAGCTGGTAGCCGGTCACAGACGCCGCAGAGCCAGCGAATTGGCCGGAAAAGAAACCATGCCTGTCATTGTGCGCGACTTGGATGACGATGCTGCCACAATTATTATGGTTGACAGCAATTTGCAGCGAGAAAATCTGCTCCCCAGTGAAAGGGCTTTTGCCTACAAAATGAAGCTGGAAGCCATTAAACATCAAGGAGCAAGAACAGACCTGACTTCTGTTCAAGTTGAACAGAAGTTGAGCGCCAGAGACCAGGTGGCAAAAGAAGCCGGTGAACGAAGCGGTATCCAGGTAATGCGATATGTTCGTTTGACTGAACTGATTCCAGAGCTTTTGGATATGGTGGATGAAAAGAAAATCGCATTTAACCCAGCCTATGAACTCTCTTTTTTGAAACCGGACGAACAGCAAATGCTGGTGGAAACAATGGACTATGAGCAGGCTACCCCTTCTCTCTCTCAGGCTCAGCGAATGAAAAAGTTCAGCCAGGAAGGGAAATTGTCAGAAGATGTGATGCTTGCCATCATGTCAGAGGAAAAAAAGGGTGATCTGGATAAAGTGACCTTGAGCAGCGATACCTTGCGAAAGTATTTCCCCAAAAGCTATACACCGGCCAAAATGCAGGAAACCATTATTAAACTGCTGGAACAATGGCAGAAAAAACGCCAACGAGATCAGGAACGATGAAGGGAGAGCCTATGAAAGATATTGCAGCAAGGGAACTGAAAGGCCACAACATTCTTGCAGTGGAGCGATTTTGGGACAGCACTTTCTGGATGATTGAGTTTACTGTCTTGCGCCCTACTGCTTATGGAGAACCTGGTGACGAAATGAGGCTTTTTCTCACAGAGGACGGGTATCAGTCAGCTCTGCAAAGCCAGCAGCGTCGAGAAATCAAAATTAAGAGATATGCCCATGTTATTGAGGGGCATATCCTCGACTTCAAGCCTAAAAAACACCGTCGTTCATAACCGATACAACGAAAGGAAAGGAATGAATATGTGTACTGTAAGAGAAATCCGAGAAGCTATTCAAGAAGATTGCCGCTCACAGCGTGATATGGAATCCACCGAGATTGACCGTGTTTTTCAAACCTTACCATTTTCTCAGGAAAGGGATCTGTTTGATAAACCACCAATGCCAAAACGCCCCTACCGACGCAAGAAAAAAGATACAGACAGACCCTAACCGCTGCCACAATTCTTTTATGAATTGCGGCTTTTTTCATACCTGAGAAATGAAAGGAGTGAAGTAAATGGCTGTTTTTCGTGTAGAACGCACTGGCGATTACACGGTTATGAGCAATTTTCATCTAAAAGACAAACGACTTTCTTTGAAGGCAAAGGGTCTCTTGTCGCAAATGTTATCTCTGCCTGATGACTGGGATTATACGCTGTCAGGACTCAGCTATATCAATCGAGAAAGCAAAGATGCAATCCGCTCTGCTGTCAATGAGCTTGAAACAGCCGGATACATTCGGCGCAGACAGACAACTGATGCTTCTGGTAAATTCGCAGCCAATGAGTATACCATTTTTGAGCGTCCCATCGAGGGAGAACCGATGTTGGATAAGCCGTTGTCGGAAAACCCGATAACGGTAAACCCGTCAGCGGTAAATCCGTTACCGGAAAATCCAACACAATTAAATACTAAGAAATCAAATACCCAAAAACAAAATACTCATGGATCAAATACCGATTCCATTCCCTTCCGGGAAACAGCGGCGGTAATACCGCCGGAACGGAAAGGAAGGGATGCGATGTCTGTCACAGAGATAGAAAATTAT
>OLGF01000844.1_pt1 | contig 35237 bp, 37 predicted proteins | sample 1604971 | NCBI WGS metagenome assembly OLGF01 (sample SAMEA3888902, study PRJEB22519) | human gut metagenome | biome: human gut; feature: human-associated habitat; material: faeces | place: Denmark | collected 2011 | reverse complement strand
CGACGGATGAGAGGGCGGTCCTCCGCCCGCCTCTGGCCGCAGGGCGGAACCCCCAAAACACTTCATCGCCGCCCTCCGGCAGGGCGGGCGGATCTCGAGGAGGAGAGCTATGGAACCAGTGAAGATCATCGGCGCCGGTCTGGCGGGCTGCGAGGCGGCCTGGCAGCTGGCCCAGCGGGGCATCCCGGTGGAGCTGCACGAGATGAAGCCGGAGAAGATGACCCCCGCCCACCACAGCCCGGAGTTTGCGGAGCTGGTGTGCTCCAACTCCCTGCGCTCCGACCAGCTGGAGAACGCGGTGGGACTGCTGAAGGAGGAGCTGCGCCGCTGCGGCTCTCTCATCATGTCCTGTGCGGATGCCCACCGGGTGGAGGCGGGGGGCGCCCTGGCGGTGGACCGCCGCGCCTTCTCACAGGCAGTGACCCAGGCCATCCGCTCCCACCCCGCCGTCACGGTGGTGGAGGGGGAGGTGGAGCGCATTCCGGAGGAGGGGCAGGTCATCGTCGCCGCCGGCCCGCTGGCCTCCGACGCCCTGACGGAGGAGATCTCCCGCCTGTTCCCGGACAGCCGCTACCTGAATTTCTTCGACGCGGCGGCCCCCCTGGTCACCTTTGAGAGCGTGAACATGGAGCGGGCCTGGTTTGCCTCCCGGTACGACCGGGGGACACCGGATTACATCAACTGTCCCATGGAGGAGGAGGAGTACCAGGCCTTCTGGGAGGCCCTCACCACCGCCCAGGAGGCGGAGGTCCACGGCTTTGAGGACTCCGGCGTCTTTGAGGGGTGCATGCCTGTGGAGGTGATGGCCCGCCGGGGGCGGGACACCCTGTGTTACGGCCCGCTGAAGCCGGTGGGCCTGAAGGACCCCAGGACGGGGCGGGAGCCCTTTGCGGTGGTCCAGCTCCGCCGGGACAACGCTCAGGGCTCCATCTATAATATCGTGGGCTTCCAGACCCACCTGAAATGGCCGGAGCAGAAGCGGGTGTTCTCCATGATCCCCGGGCTGGAGCGGGCGGAGTTCGTCCGCTATGGGGTGATGCACCGGAACACCTATCTGGACTCCCCCCGCCTGCTGGACCGGTACTACCGGGTGCGGGGGCAGGAGCGGATCATGTTCGCGGGACAGATCACCGGCGTGGAGGGATATGTGGAGTCCACCGCCTCCGGCGCGCTGGCGGCTATGGAGCTGGCCCGGCGGCTGGAGGGGAAGGAGCCCATCAATTTCCCCCGGGAGACCGCCATGGGCGCAATGGCCCTTTACATCAGCGACCAGAGTGTGGTAAACTTTCAACCGATGAATGTGAATTTCGGCCTGATCCCGCCCCTGGGCTACCGGGTCAAGGGCAAGCGCAACAAGAACGCCGAGCTGTCCAAGCGGGCGCTGGAGGCGCTGGGGGAGCTGGAGCTCTCCTGACGGGACCGCTTGAGACCTCGGGACGGGACCGGAGCTGAGGAAGAGGCCGGTTCAGACCTTTCCGTCCCCTAGGGCCAGCCGAAGTCCCAGACGGAGGCCGTGGGCGAAGGAGACCAAATCGCTCTGGTCAGTGAAACGTAGGACGGCGTCCCAGAGAAGGTCCCGGGCCTCTGGGTCACGAATGACCTCCAGGCGGTCCAGACAGCTGGAGAGGGCCTGACGGCGGCGCTCATACTCTGGGTCGTCCTCATACATCAGCCGCCCAGAGTCTACCTCGGAAAAATAGAGTTCTTGGAGCTGGACTTCCATTGCAACATCACCACACTAAAAGGATGTATTTAATATATATTCTTTTAGTGTGGTTGTCAAGGGGGAAATATGTTTCATAAAGATCTATATGGGCTCCGCTTGAAAAAATTGAGAAATCTGTCTGGGGAGAGACAGGCAGATTTGGCGGCAGTTTTGGGCGTGAAGCCCAATCAGATCATGGAAATGGAGAACGGGCGAAAGACCACCACATTGGAAAAGCTGGCTCTGATTTGTCGGCATTACAACGTCTCGGCGGACTATCTGCTGGGGCTGACCGACGAGCCCAGGCCGCTGGTACAGCAAGAGAAAGAAGGTTAATGGAATGAAGATCATAGTGGACGCCATGGGAGGAGACAACGCGCCCCAGGCTCCGGTGATGGGGGCCGTCCAGGCCAACCGGGAGTATGGTGTGGATATCATCCTGGTGGGGCGGGGGGAGGCCATCCTGAAGGTGCTGGAGGAAAACGGCATCCAGGAGCTGCCCGCCGGCGTGGAGATCGCCCACGCCAGCGAGGTGGTGGAGATGTGCGACAACCCGGCCACCGCCTTCCGGGAGAAGAAGGACTCCTCCCTGACGGTGGGGCTCAACCTGCTCAAGGACGGCAGCGGGGACGCCTTTGTCTCCGCCGGCTCCACCGGCGCCCTGCTGGCCGCCGCCACCCTGCTGGTCAAGCGCATCCGGGGCATCCGCCGGGCCGCCCTGGCCCCTGTGGTGCCCACGGGGAACGGCGGCGCGGTGCTCATCGACTGCGGCGCCAACGCCGAGTGTCCCCCTGAGTATCTGATGCAGTTCGCCTATATGGGCTCCTACTACGCCGAGCACGTGCTGGGCCGCCCGGAGCCCCGGGTGGGCCTGCTGAACATCGGCGTGGAGCCCTCCAAGGGCACTGAGCTGCAGCGCACCGTCTACCCCATGCTCCAGAAGGCTGACCAGGAGGGCCGCATCCGCTTTGTGGGCAACATCGAGGCCCGGGAGGCCGTGGAGGGCAGCGTGGACGTCATCGTGGCCGACGGCTACTCCGGAAATATCTTCCTCAAGACCATGGAGGGCACCGGTCTCTTCCTGGCCCGGGAGATCAAGAAGATATTCAAGCAGAACCTGCTGACCAAGCTGGCGGCGGTGATGGTCTCCGGCGGGCTCAAGCGGTTCAAGAAGCTGATGGATTCCAGCGAGGTGGGCGGCACCGCTCTGGTGGGCATCTCCAAGACCGTCATCAAGGCCCACGGCTCCTCCAACGCCTACGCCTTCCAGAACGCCATCCGCCAGGCCAGCCAGTCCGTCTCCTCCGGTCTGATCGAGAACATCACCGCCAACATCGACCTGATGCGTCTGGACGCGCCGGAAAAGGAATGACGTTTTTCGAAAAAATGGAAACTCCCTATTGACAGCCACCCTGTTTGTGCATATAGTAGGGACAGAAAAAGTGCTGGAGCACAGCAAAAGGAGCAGGCTAGTTATGATTTTTGAAAAGCTGAGTGCACTGATCGCCGAGCAGTTCAACGTGGACCCCGACACCATCACCATGGACACCTCCTTTGAGGACGACCTGAACGCGGATTCCGTGGACATCGTGGATCTCTCCATGGCCCTGGAGGAGGAATTCGGCATTGAGGAGCTGGGGGAGGCGGAGGCTACCTCCATCACCACCGTGGGCGACCTGGTCCGCCTGATCCAGAGCAAGATCGACTAAAGGCACAAAAGACAAGATTCAAAGCTCCGCCGGAGAGGCGGAGCTTTGCCTTAGCGGGACCAAGACCGGCGCGGGCCAGCCCCGCGCCCCGGGAGGAGACACAGGAACATGACCACATTAGAGGAAAAGCTGGGCTACACCTTTCAGAGCCCGGAACTGCTGGAAAACGCGCTGACCCACAGCTCCTGCGCCAACGAGAGCCGGGGAAAGCTGCAGAGCAACGAACGGCTGGAATTTCTGGGCGACTCCATTCTGGGGATGGTGGTGGCAGACCACCTGTACCGGAACCACCCGGACCTGCCGGAGGGGGAGCTGACCCGCACCCGCTCCGCCCTGGTGTGCGAGGAGAGCCTGGTGGAGGTGGCCCAGGCCCTGGGGCTGGGAGAGTATCTGAAGCTGGGCAAGGGGGAGGAGGCCGGCGGCGGCCGCCACCGGCCCTCCATCCAGGCAGACGCCGTAGAGGCGGTGCTGGCTGCGGTCTATCTGGACGGCGGCATCGGCTCGGCCCGGAAGATCATACAGAAATTCATCCTCAGCCGGGAGGTGGCCGGCCTGACCAAGCCCCGGGACTATAAGACCGCCCTCCAGGAGCTGGTCCAGCGGGAGAGCGGGCAGGTGCTGGCCTACCAGCTGGTGGGCGAGGAGGGTCCGGACCACGACAAGCGCTTTTTTGTGGAGGTGGACCTGAACGGCACCCCGGTGGGCAGCGGGCAGGGCCGCAGCAAAAAGGAGGCTGAGCAGATGGCCGCCAAGGCGGCTATCGGGAAGCTGGGCGGCTGAAGCGGCCGCTCCCCGAAAAAGTGAAGCCCCGCCCGGCTCGGGCGTCAGGGACCGCCCCGGCCGCAGGCCGGGGCGGTTTTTACGTGCTCCCCAACGCCTTCCCACTGGGGGGAAGGTGTCACGGCGCAGGCCGTGACGGATGAGGGGGCGTCCTTCCGTACGGCAAAAATCCACAGGATAGGCGGGGCATGCTCTTCTTGCTCCGGACTCCGGGGCGGAGTCCCCTGGGAAGGGCACGGAAATATATCCTGTCCCGCTCTCGACGGGGGAAATAAAAATTTTTTCAAAAAACCATTGACAAACGTGGTTAGCATATGCTAATATAAACGCGGTTAGAGGAAACTAACTGGCCGGGATTCTCCTCACACCTCCCTGCTTTCTTCCCCACACTTGTTCCGGCCTGAATCCTCCAGCCACCAGAATCCCCGAATGGACAGGCATCCCGTTTGGGAAACAGCCCACAGCCGCGATCACACGCGCGGCTGTGGGCCTCCTCCTTTTTGGGGGGAGGGGCAACTGGGATGTTGACGGGGGCGCCTGGGCATGATATAGTGGAAAAAAACAGGCGGGATCTTTGCCATGGAACAGATCCTGTTCCGCAGGGAGGGGCACCTTTGAACAAAAATCTGCTGAGAAGCATCCTTTTGATCATCACCTACTCGGTGGTGCTGGTGCTGGTACTGGTGAAGATCGACCTGATATGGGCCGTGGCGGCTCAGATCCTGGGGGCGCTGAAGCCCCTGTTCCTCGGGTTCGCCATCGCATTCGTGCTCAACCGGCCCTGCACCTTCTTTTTCCGACTGTACCACGGGGGGCTGGCGGGGCGGAAGCTGGACCGCTTCAGCCGTCCGCTGGCAGTGCTGTCCGCCTATGTGGCTCTGGTGGTGGTGGTCACCGCCCTGTTCTCCTTTGTGCTCCCCCAGGTGGCGGACAGCATCCGTCTGTTCGTCAGCAGTCTGTCCGGCTATATGGCCAACCTCCAGGCCCTGGCGGACGAGGTGTTCGCCCTGTTCGACCGGGAGGGCGTGGATTTCTCCAGCCTGAACGAATATCTGCGGCGGGTGCTGGAGGGGGTGCTGAACACAGCCACCAACGCGGCCTCCCATGTGCTGGTCATCACCAGCGGGGTCATCTCCATGGGGGTGACGCTGGTGCTGGCCATCGTGTTCTCCGTCTACATGCTCTCCGGGCGGGAGAAGCTGCTCTCGCAGTGCCGCCGGGTGATGCGGGCCTACCTGCCCGGCTCCTGGGCGGACCGGGTGCAGAGCGTGGTCCAGCTCTCCGCGGACACCTTCACCAATTTTGTCTCGGGCCAGCTCACCGAGGCCTGCATCCTGGGGGTGCTGTGCGCCCTGGGGATGCTGTTCATCCAGTCCGACTACGCCGCCTTGGTGGGGGTGATCGTGGGCACCACGGCCCTGATCCCGGTGATGGGGGCTTATATCGGGGCGGTTCTGCCCGCCTTTCTGCTGCTGATGGTGGACCCATGGCGTGCATTGGCGTTTCTGGTATTCCTGGGCATCCTCCAGCAGATCGAGGGCAATGTGATCTATCCCAGAGTGGTGGGCACCTCCATCGGCCTGCCCGGTATCTGGGTGCTGGCTGCGGTGACGGTGGGCGGCGGCCTGTTCGGCCTGCTGGGCGTGCTGCTCAGCGTGCCGGCGGCGTCGGTGCTGTACACCCTGTTGAAGCGGGATGTGCACCGCCGGCTGGAGGAGAAAATGCCCGCCCCGGAGCAGGCAGAAGAGGGAACAGAATAGGCACAGGGGCCGGCGGGATCTCCGCCGGCCCCTTCTGACTTGCGGCTGCCCGGCCTCCGGGGTGGTCCTCCCCTCCAGGCCCGGTGCCGGGATGCGGTCCGATGGGACATGGGTCCCCCTGAGCGAGAAATCGAGCCACAGGGACGCAGGCCGAAAAGTTCTTTCAGATTTTGAAAAAAGAATACCCAAGCGCAAAGATTTATGGTATGATGACAAAAGGGTGATTTTCCAGCTGGCAGAGCCGGCCGAGAGGAGGGAACGGCACATGAGAAGACATATCGGGCTGGCGCTGCTGACGGCGGCGCTGTCTGTCCTGCTGACCGGCTGCCTGTTCCGCTCCACAGAGGATCTGTACGCCCTTCCGGAGCGCTTTCCAGGCTATGAGGACCTGACCGGCAAGCGCAGTGAGATCCAGGCCGGCCTGGAGATGGAGTATGGGACCACGGTGGAGACTGCGGTCATCTACTCCGGCGACAACACCTCTGTGATCCAGTTTCAGGATATGGACGGCGACGGCTCCCAGGAGACTGCGGTCATCTCCTTCCGCATCCCGGGGGCGGAGCGCTCCCTGCGGGTCTATTTCCTCACCACCCAGGGAGACACCGAGCGCTATGAGATCAGCGCGGTGGTGGAGGGGGACGGCACCGGAATCAACGCCATCGATTATGTGGAGCTCAGCGGCAGCGGCAAAAAGGAAGTGGTGGTCAGCTGGCGCACCATCGAGGGCGTCAACCAGCTGGGCGTCTACTCCCTGGACGAGCTGGAGAGCAATGAGACCGTTCCGGTGGCCTCCCAGCTCCTGATGACCGGATACAGCGGATACAGCCTGCTGGACATCGACCGGGATACCCGGACGGAGCTGGCGGTGATCCGCCTGGACCCGGCGGGCGTGGACAGCACGGTGGAGGTCTACGGCTGGCAGAATGGGATGCTGGATCGGCTGGGGACCGCCCGGCTCTCCGCCGGCATCACGGCCCTGGCCTCCAACGGCGTGCGGATCAACTACCTCACCGGGGTGATCCCCGCCCTCTATATCACCAGCACCCTGACGGACGGAGGACAGGCCACTGACATCGTGGCCATGCGGGACGGCTCGCTGGTCAACCTGACCATGAACCAGGAGACAGGCGTGAGCGTGGAGACCATCCGGGGCTATGGTGATATCCGCCCTATGGATGTGAACAGCGACACCATCCTGGAGATGCCCCGCCCCCACCTGCTGCCCACCTACGGGGAGAACTTGTCCAGCGACTTCTGGCTCATCGACTGGAGCCAGTACGACGTGGGGGGGAGGGCGGCCCCAGTCTTTACCACTTATCACAATATGTCCGATCAGTGGTATCTGATCATCCCAGAGGAGTGGGTGGACCAGATCACCATCTCCCGAAGTGACAGCAGCGGCATACGTGCGGTCATCTTCTCCCTCTGGAACGGGCAGAAGAAGGCTCCCACCCCGTTTTTGGCCATCTACAAGCTGACCGGCATCAACAGCAGCAGTCAGGCCGCCAAGGAGGGGCGCTTTATTCTGGCGGAGGACGGCGACGCCATCTACGCGGCAGAATTTTTTGAGAGCGGCTGGAACTGCGGATTGGATGAGGCCGGCGTGCGGGACAGCTTCCGCCTGATCCTGAGCAACTGGGCCGGAGACTGACCGGAGCGATCCACAGGAGGAACGGAAATGAAAAAGATCCTGGTGTTGGAGGACGAAGAGAATATCCGCAGCTTTGTGGTCATCAACCTGAAGCGGGCGGGCTACGAGACTGTGGAGGCGGGCACCGGAGAGGAGGCCCTGGCCCAGCTGAAGCAGAACCCTGGCATCAGGGTGGCCCTGCTGGACATCATGCTGCCCGATATCGACGGCTTTGAGGTGTGCCGGCGCATCCGGGCCATGGACAATAAGATCGGGATCATCATGCTGACGGCCCGGACCCAAGAGATGGACAAGGTGACCGGCCTGATGACCGGGGCGGACGACTATGTAACTAAGCCTTTCTCCCCGGCGGAGCTTACCGCCCGGGTGGATGCCCTGTTCCGCCGCACTGGAGGGGATGAGGAGCTGGAGGCAGATGACGAGGTGGTCCAGCCCCCCTTCCGGCTGAATACCCGCAACCGGACCCTGGAGAAAAACGGACAGCGGGTGAAGCTGACTCAGGTGGAGTACGGCATCGTGAAGCTGTTCATGGAGAACCCGGGCAAGGCACTGTCCCGGGAAGAGATCCTGGACGCGGTGTGGGGGCGGGACTACTTTGGAGAGCTGAAGATCGTGGATGTGAACATCCGCCGCCTCCGCATCAAGATAGAGGACGACGCCACGAACCCGGTTTATATCACCACCGTGTGGGGATATGGGTACAAGTGGGGCGGATAAGCAGGCTCCCAGGGGCGTCGTCCGGGGCCCCGCAGAGCGGGGCGCGCGGCAGCGCGTCAATGCTTCGCAGTGCGAAGCATTGGCGGAGGGGCAATTCATTTGCCCCGAGCATCGGAAAAAAGAGGGGTCCCCAAAGAGCGAGCTCTTTGGGGAGGGACGCCACGAACCCGGTTTATATCACCACCGTGTGGGGATATGGGTACAAGTGGAGCGGATAAAGCGAAGAAAACAGCGGGGATAGGCCCCTGAACGGAGAGGAGGGATACGGTGGCGAAGAAGACAGTGATCCAGGACCGGGTGAAGATCCGGGGCATCCGGAAGCGCTGGCTGGTGAACAGCATGGGCGTGGTGACCCTGATCCTGCTGCTGGCCATGGGAACGCTCACCTTGTCCCTGTGGGCGTACTATGAGGGGTCCATGCGGGACAACCTCTCCTCCCGGGCCTCTGACACGGCCCGGAGCTTCAGCGTCTACACCCGGCGGGAGTACCGGACGGCAGCCCAGGACTATGTAGCAAAATTTCCCGATAAGCAGAAGTTGGAGGTGCAGTTCATCGAGACAGACGGTTCGCTGCTGTGTACCAGCTACGGCCTGACCACCTCGGGCACGATGCCGGGGACGCCGGACATCACCGGCGCCATGGAGAGCGGCGATGTGAAGCCCTGGACGGGACAGGACCCCCAGACAGGGGAGCGGATCATGGCCGTGTCCGCCCCGATCATCTACCAGGGGACCACAGTGGGCGTGATCCGGTTCGTCACCTCTATGGCGGCGGTGGACCGGCAGCTGTTCCTGTCCATCGGTGTATGCACCCTGATCGGGATCGCCATTTTGACTATGGTGTATTTCTCTAACCTGTATTTCGTGCGTTCCATCGTGGAGCCGCTGGCCAGCATCAACGAGACGGCCCGCCTCATTGCGGACGGCAGCTACGGCATCCAGATCGAGAAGAAGTTCGATGACGAGATCGGAGAGCTCACAGACACCATCAATGACATGTCTCTGAAGATCAAGCAGTCGGAAAAGACCCAATCGGAGTTTATTTCTTCCGTCTCCCACGAGCTGCGCACCCCTCTCACCGCCATCACCGGCTGGGCGGAGACGATTCAGAGCGGTGAGCTGAAGGACCCGGGCGACGTGCGCAAAGGGATGGACATCATCGTGTCGGAGGCCCACCGGCTGACCAACATGGTGGAGGAGCTGCTGGAGTTCTCCCGCATTGAGGACGGCCGCTTCACCCTGTCGGTGGAGCCGCTGGATCTGAAAGCGGAACTGGAGGACGCGGTGTACACCTACAGGGAGTTCTTCCGCAAGGAGGGCATCGCTCTGGAGTATACCGAGTGCCCGGAGGAGATGATCCCCATCTCCGGAGACCCAGGGCGGCTGCGTCAGGTGTTCTGCAATCTGCTGGACAATGCGGCCAAGCACGGCGGCAGCGGAAAGCGTATCGACGTGTCCATCGCCCAGGAGGGGGGAGAGGGCGTCATCCGCATCCGGGACTACGGCCCCGGCATCCCGCCGGAGGAGCTCCCCCATGTAAAGTACAAATTCTATAAGGGCAGCTCGAAAGCCCGGGGTTCCGGCATTGGTCTGGCGGTGTGTGAGGAGATCATCACCCGGCACGAGGGCACCCTGGACATCGGAAACGCGGAGGGCGGCGGCTGCCTGGTGACCATCCGGCTGCCGATTGAAACATAAGTTCTATTCCCCCTTGCTATTCCGGCCCTGATTTGGTAGAATAGTGCTGAGCCTGTCCTTCAATGAAAAGGAGAACCAAGATCCATGCAAGAAAAGCAAGAAGAAACACAGCAGAACTGTGCCCGGGGCAGCTGCTCCAAGGGCTTCAAGACCATGTGCGGCGGCCAGGCCCTCATCGAGGGCATCATGATGCGGGGCCCGAAAAAGGAGTCCGTAGTGGTCCGCCGCCCTGACGGCGGACTGGAGATCCAGGAGAGGGAGCTCAGATTCATCCGGGACCGCTATCCGGTGCTGGGCTGGCCCCTGATCCGGGGAGTAGTCAACTTCGGCGGCTCTATGTACAGCGGCGTCAAGGCGCTGATGTACTCCGCGGAATTTTTCCCCGAGGACGGGGAGGCGGAAGAGGAGGAGCCCTCCAAGTTCGAGGTATGGCTGGAGAGCAGGCTGGGCAGCGAGAAGGCGGCCTCCTTTTTCCTGACTCTTGCGGTCATCTTGGGCGTGGGCATGTCCATCGGCTTGTTTTTCCTCCTGCCCACCCTGCTGGGCACTGCCGTGACCCTGTTCACACACTCCATGCTGGTGCGCAACGTGGCGGAGAGCCTGCTGAAGATCGTGATTTTTGTGGGCTATCTGGTACTCTGCTCCCGGATGAAAGACATCCACCGGGTGTTCCAGTACCACGGGGCGGAACACAAGACTATCTTCTGCTATGAGGCGGGCCTGCCCCTGACGGTGGAGAACGTGCGCAGGCAGCCCAGGCACCATCCCCGATGCGGCACCAGCTTCCTGTTCATGGTGATCGCCATCTCCATCTTGGTGTCCACCGTGGTGTTCGCCATCTGGCCGGTGCACAACCCGATCCTGCGCTTCCTGGCCCATCTGGCCATGCTGCCCCTGATCGTGGGCATCAGCTACGAGTTCAACCGCTGGGCCGGACGGCACGACGGCCCCATCACCCGCATCCTGGTGGCCCCGGGCCTGTGGCTGCAGAACTTCACTACCTTTGAGCCGGACGACTCCATGATGGAAGTGGGCATCAAAGCGCTGGAGCTGGTCCTGCCGGAGAAGCAGGGCGAGGACGCTTGGTAAGGCACCGGAGGCGCTTGGTTGAATTAGGAATTTTAGCTGTTGTGGGGAGCCTTCCAGCTGGAGGGGGGGGTCCTGCTGCGGGAGCCTTGGAGAGCGTGGCGGGGAATCAGGACCGGACCGTGTGCGGCGGAGCTGGACAAAATAATTCCTCATTCCTAATTGAAAAAATGGGGGGAGCTGAATGGCGACGACCTATAACAACCTATACCTGGACACCCGGGCGCGGCTGAGAAAGGCAGGCATCGACGCCGCCCAGCTGGAGGCCCGGGAACTGCTGTGCTATGCCTCTGACAAGAGCCGGGAACAGCTGTACCGGGACATGTCCCTCTATGTTTCGGCGGAGCTGGAGCGGCGGGTGGAGGAGCTGGTCCAGCGCCGCCTGGCGGGGGAGCCGGTAGCCTATATCGTGGGGGAGTGGGAGTTCTATGGCCTCCCTCTGGATATCTCCAGCGACGTGCTCATCCCCAGAAGTGACACAGAGGTGCTGGCCGAACGGGCCATCCTCCGTGCCAGAGCGGCAGGCGAGGGAGGCCGGGTGCTGGACCTGTGCGCCGGCAGCGGCTGCGTGGGGCTGGCGGTGGCCGCCAATGTGCCCGCCTGCCGGGTGGTGCTGGGGGAGCTGTCGGAAGGAGCCTTGCGGGTGTGCAAGCAGAACGTCCGCCGCAACAGCCTGAACGCCCGGGTCACCTGTGTCAGCGTCAACGCCCTGGAGCCCCCGGCCTCTGCCCTGTGGGACTTTGACATCATCGCCTGCAACCCACCCTATATCCCCACTGGAGACATCCCGGGCCTGGATGTCTCCGTGCGGGACTATGAGCCCCATATGGCCCTGGACGGCGGGGCGGATGGCCTGGATTTTTACCGGGCCGTGACCCAGAAGTGGAAAAGCGCCCTGCGGCTGGGGGGTAGCCTGATCTTTGAGGTGGGCATCGGACAGGCCCCCAGCGTGGAGGACATCCTGGCCCGAAACGGCTTTGAAGGCATACAGACCACCGCAGACACCCAGGGGATCTGGCGGGTGGTAGAGGGGACCGTGAACCGTTAATGGCATATGGAAAGACGAAGAAATGGATGATAGGCGGGGCGGCGCTGGCGGGGACCGCGGTCCTGACGGCCGCCCTGTGGCAGGGACTGACTCTGCGCCGCTACGCCTTGCATACGGACAAGCTTTCCGCCCCAGTGCGCCTGCTGCTGCTCACCGACCTGCACAGCACATTTTATGGACGGGCGCAGCGGGGGCTGCTCTCCGCCATCCAGGCCCAGACGCCCGACGCCGTCCTCCTGGCGGGGGACATGGCAGACGACTCCCGGGGCGACGCCGGGGTGGATGCCCTGATGTCCGCCCTGGGTGGGGCATATCCCTGCTGCTATGTGTCGGGCAACCATGAGGTGCGCACCGGCTGTTTGGAGGCGCTGAAGAGGCGCTTCCGGAGCTGGGGGATCACCGTGCTGGAGGGCAGCGGCACTCTGTTGGCGACGCCGGGGGGCACACTCCGGATCTGCGGGGTGGACGACCCCTCCGCCTTTGCCGGCGAGTCGGGGTGGCTGGAGCAGTTCCGGGCCTGCCAGGCGCTGACGGGGGACAGCCGGTACACAGTGCTGCTCTCCCACCGGCCGGAGCGGACGGAATGTTACCGGGACAGTGGATTCGATCTGGTGGTGTCGGGCCATGCCCATGGCGGGCAGGTCCGCCTGCCGGGGATGATCAACGGCCTGTTCGCCCCGCACCAGGGGGCCTTCCCGGACTACGCCGGCGGGCTCTACGCCCTGGGGAGCACCACCCTGGTGGTGAGCCGGGGGCTCTGCCGGAACCTGCTGCCCCGGGTGTTCAATCCCCCTGAGCTGGTGGCGCTGGATCTGCTGCCCGCAGAGGACAAGGCGCTGTGAACCTTAAGAGAAAAGTGGGCCCGGAGACGGCTGCGCCGCCCCCGGGGATGGAAAGGATCGATCAGAATGGCTGAAAAGAAAAAGAGCGTGGAGTCTGCCTCCCCCGCCTCTGATAAGAAGAAGGCTCTGGAGACCGCCATGGCCCAGATCGAGCGGGCCTATGGCAAGGGCTCCATCATGCGCCTGGGAGAGAACGCAGGGGTGGTGGTGGACGCCATCCCCACCGGCTCCCTGTCCCTGGACATCGCCCTGGGGATCGGCGGCGTGCCCAAGGGGCGCATCATTGAGATCTACGGGCCGGAGTCCTCCGGTAAGACCACCCTGGCCCTGCACATCGTGGCGGAGGCCCAGAAGCGCGGGGGCGAGGTGGCCTTCATCGACGCGGAGCACGCCCTGGACCCCTCCTATGCCCGCGCCCTGGGGGTGGACATCGACTCCATGCTCATCTCCCAGCCAGACACCGGCGAGCAGGGTCTGGAGATCTGTGAGGCCCTGGTCCGGTCCGGTGCCATCGACGTGGTGGTGGTGGACTCGGTAGCCGCCCTGGTGCCCCGGGCGGAGATCGAGGGGGACATGGGGGACAGCCATGTAGGCCTGCTGGCCCGGCTGATGAGCCAGGCCCTGCGGAAGCTGGCCGGCTCCATCGCCAAGACCAACTGCATCGTCATCTTCATCAACCAGCTGCGGGAAAAGGTAGGGGTCATGTACGGCAATCCGGAGGTGACCACCGGCGGCCGGGCGCTGAAGTTCTACGCCTCGGTGCGCATCGACGTGCGCCGGGTGGAGGCACTGAAGAACGGCGGCGAGGTCATCGGCAACCGCACCCGGGCCAAGATCGTGAAGAACAAGGTGTCCCCCCCCTTCCGGGAGGCGGAGTTCGACATCATGTACGGCGAGGGCATCTCCAAGTGGGGCGAGCTGGTGGATCTGGCCGTCAAGCTGGATATTCTTCAGAAGTCCGGCTCATGGTTCTCCATGGGGGAGACCCGCCTGGGCCAGGGCCGGGATGCTGTGAAGGAGTACCTGAAAAATAACCCGGAGCTGGCCGACCGCATCGAGGCCGAGGTGCGGGCCAACTCCTTCAAGCTGATGAGCAAACAGTCCCAGATCGCCGCCAGGGCCGCAGGCCGGGCGGTGGACGTGTCCGCCGACGACTTTGAGGACGGGGCGGACGGGCAGTAAGCCGTGGTCATCCAGGATCTGAAGCCCTCCCGGCGTGTGGAGGGCCGCTGGCTGGCGGTGCTGGAGGACGGCTCCATCCTCCGGCTGGGGGAGGGCGAGGTGGTGGACTTCGCCCTCTATGCCGGCAAGGAGCTGTCGGAGGGGGAGGCCGAGGCCCTTACCCAGGCGGCACGCCGGAGCGGACTGCGCCAGAAAGCCCTCAACCTGCTGACCTCCAAACCCATGTCCCGCCGGGAGCTGGAGCAGAAGCTCCGAAGCTGGGAGGCGGGGGAGGAGGAGGCAGCCGCCATCGCTGACCGGATGGAGGAGCTGGGCTTCCTCAACGACGCCGCCTATGCCGCCCAGGTGGTCCGCTATTACTCCGCGAAGGGATACGGGGAGCGGAAGCTGCGGGACGAACTGTACCGCCGGGGGATTCCCCGGGAGCTGTGGGACGAGGCCCTGGAGGGGGCCGCGGACCCCTCCGCCGCCATTGAGGAGTTTCTGCGGAAAAAGTGGAGGGGCACGCTCCCCGATGATCCACGGGAGCTGAAAAAGGCCTCTGACGCCCTGGCCCGCCGGGGCTACTCCTGGTCCGACATCGTCGAGGGCCTGCGCCGCTACGGGGCTGAGGCAGAATCAGATGAATAGGCAGAGCGGCCGTCATCACTTGCACGCCCAGCCGCAGCCCTGCCAGAAAAGCGGTTTGTTCCTGCCATGCAAAGGCCAGAAAATGGGCCTGCTCAAAGGTAAATGTCAAGGAGAATATTATGTGTGGCACAAAAATATTTGGGAAACGGATCTTTCAGATGTGGCGAAAGGATGGCCTGAGTCAAAAACAGCTGGGAGATGTAGTCGGGCTGTCTCACCAAGGCAATCAGCACCAAAGGATCGTCTGATTACCTATTGGGAATTACAGACGATCCCTCCTGGCGGGGGAAATAAGGCATCCAATGGGCGGGCCGAATAATGTCACTCGAAGGGGCCAAAGAGACAATGAGACATCTTACCGCCCAAAAGGTGGCAGAATTTCTGATATAAAATTAAGAAATATTGGAGCGATACATCATGCCATACAAAGTAGCCTTTGTATCCTTGGGCTGCGCCAAAAATCTGGTGAACACCGAGCAGATGATGGCCCTGTGCCGGAGAGCGGGGTACGACGTCACGGGTGAAACGGAGGGGGCCGACGTGGCAGTGCTGAACACCTGCGGCTTCATCGAGTCGGCCAAGAGCGAGGCCATCAACAGCATCCTGGAGCTGGCGGAGCTGAAAAAGGCAGGTAAGCTGAAGAAGCTGCTGGTGGCGGGTTGCCTGACCCAGCGCTACCGTGAGGAGATCCGCACGGAGCTGCCCGAGGTGGACGGGATGCTGGGCACCGGCAGCTATACCGATGTGGCCTCCGCCGTGGCGGAGCTGATGGAGGGGGAGCGGCCGGAGCACTTTGGCGATATCCACCGCACCTATGAGGACGGGGAGCGGATGGTCACCACCCCACCCTACACCGCCTTTTTGAAAATCGCGGAGGGGTGCAGCAACGGCTGCGCTTTCTGCATCATCCCCAAGCTCCGGGGGCGCTACCGCAGCCGCTCTATGGAGGCCCTGGTGGAGGAGGCACGGGGATTGGCCGCCTCCGGCGTGAAGGAGCTCATCGTCATTGCTCAGGACATCACCCGGTATGGGCTGGACCGGAAGGACGGCTCCACCCTGGCCAAGCTGCTGGACAGGCTGTGTGAGCTGGACTTCCACTGGATCAGGCTTCACTACCTCTACCCCGAGGCGGTGACGGACGAGCTGATCGAGACCATCGCCCGCCAGCCCAAGATCCTCCACTATCTGGATATCCCCATCCAGCACTGCAACGACGCCATCCTGAAGGCTATGCGCCGCCGGAACACCAGGGCGGAGATCGAGGCGCTGTTCGCCAAGCTGCGGAAGGCCATGCCTGACGTGGTGCTGCGCACCTCCCTGATCTGCGGACTGCCCGGCGAGGGGGGCGCGGAGTTTGAGGAGCTGTGCCACTTCCTGCGGGAGCAGCGCATCCAGCGGGCCGGCGTCTTCCAGTTCTCCCCTGAGGAGGGGACCCTGGCCGCCGCCATGGAGGGCCAAGTGGACCCGGACACCGCCGCCCGGCGGGTGGAACTGGTGGTGGATCTCCAATCCCGGGTCATGGACGAGTACAATGAGGAGCGGCTGGGCACCGTGATGGAGGTGCTGTGCGAGGGCTTCGACAGCGCGGAGGGGTGCTACACGGGCCGGACCTACGCCGACTCCCCGGACATTGACGGGAGGGTGCTCTTCACCGCCGCCGGAGTGATCCCGGCGGGCACCTTCGTCAACGTGCGCATCACCGGCATGTCCGACGGGGACTTGACGGGTGAGATCGAGGAATGATGCGATTTTACACGGCGTGAGGTGTGTTTTACCGAAAAAGACATGGGAGGGTAGACGATGCCTTTGGTTTGTGATAAACTGTCTATCCGGCTGAAGGAGCAGGGATTACGGAAGTATGATCTGCGAAAGGACAAGATCATTGGCATGTCTGCACTGGGAAAATTGCGTAAAAATGAGGGACATATAGACACCCGGACGATTGAGGCGCTGTGTGAATATCTCCACTGCCAGCCGGGCGACATCATAGAGTATTTTCCCGAAGGGGAAACGGATAAAGGAGATAGTAACGGATGAATACCGCCAACAAGCTGACCCTGCTGCGGGTGGTCATGATCCCCGCGTTCCTGCTGGTGCTCTATCTGGACGTGCCCGGCGCCAGCTACTGGGCCCTGGCCATCTTCGTGGCGGCCAGCCTTACCGACACCCTGGACGGCTATATCGCCCGGCATTACAACCAGGTGACGGACTTCGGTAAGTTCATGGACCCCCTGGCGGACAAGTGCCTGGTGGTGGCTGCCATGCTGTGGTTCGTGGAGATCGGCCAGATGCCAGCCTGGGCGGTGCTCATTGTAGTCATCCGGGAGTTTGCCGTCAGCGGCCTGCGGATGGTGGCCGCCGATAAGGGGCGGGTCATCGCCGCCGGCTGGTCGGGGAAGGTGAAGACTGCCTCTACCATGGTGTGCATCGTGCTCATGCTCATCCCCCCCGTGGCTCGGGAGATCAGCTCCCTGTGCGTGGCGGTCATCGTGCTGACCACCATCTACTCCGGGGTGGAGTATTTCATCAAGAATCTGGATGTGCTGTCCGGAACAAAATGAGTGCATTTTCCATAATAGCCTGTATTCAAATCAGAGAGCCCCGTCTGTCTCAAACAGACGGGGCTTTTTTACCAGCCCCCCTCAAAGAAAGGGAATTTGAGAATGAGGCGCTGCGATCACAGAGCATCCGGGCACGGGGCAACACGCCCCCGCACAGGAGTGGGAGGAAGCGGAAAACGGCCCCGCAGGCCGGAAACGCTGGGCACAACAGCTAAAATGACACGGGGAGTTCACCCCTCTGACTTGTATTTCCAGGGAATACGGCGTAAACTAGGGCCAGAAATAGGGTGGGGAGGGCATAAAATGCTGCGTGAGTGGAGATTTGAACGGACAACAGAGCCAGAAGAGGTGCACAAGGCAGAGCTGAAACAGAGAAGAGCAGATTTGGCGGGCCTCCAGCAGCGGCTGAAGCAGGCAGGGCTGCCGGTGATCGTATTGGTGGAGGGGTGGGGAGCGGCCGGAAAGGGGAGCGTGATCCGCTCCCTGATCCGGGAGCTGGACCCCCGGTTTTTCAAGGTGATCAGTGTCTCCATGCCCACAGAGGAGGAACTCCGCTGGCCCTTCCTGAAGCGCTACGTTCAGAGCATCCCGGAGGCGGGAAAGGTCCTCTTCCTGGACTCGGGATGGATGGATGAGACGGTGCGGGAACGGCTGCAGGGTGGCCTGTCCGAGCGGGAGTATGCCCGGAGGCTGGAGAGCGTGAGGATGATGGAGCGGCAGCTGGCGGCAGGCGGCTATCTGCTGGTGAAGCTGTTCCTCCACATCGACAGGGAGCGCCAGCGGAAACGGCTCAAGAAGCTGGCCAGCCACAAGGACACGGCCTGGAGGGCAGGGGAAAATGACTGGCGGCAGAACAAGAACTATGGGCGGACGCTGGATGCTTTCCAGGATTTTATGTCTGCCACTGACGCACCCTGGGCCCGCTGGAAGGTGATCGACGGCTCCCATGCCGTCCGGGCGCAGCTGGAAGCGGCGGACTGGCTGTACCACCAGATCTGCACCGCCCTGGACTGCCGGCCCGCAGCGGAGCAGCCGAAGAGGGAGTGGCCCCTGCTGCCCATGGAACCCCTGTCCCAGGTGAGATTGGATCAGGCCCTGGGGGAGAAGGAGTACCGGAAGCAGCTGAAGAAGTGCCGGAAGGAGCTGGCGGAGCTTCACAATGAGCTCTACCGGAAAAAGGTGCCGGTGGTCATCGTCTACGAGGGGTGGGACGCCGCAGGGAAGGGAGGCAACATCAAGCGCCTGGCCTCCGCCCTGGACCCTCGGGGCTATGAGGTCATCCCCATCGCCGCCCCCACCCACGACGAGCTGGCCAGGCATTACCTGTGGCGGTTCTGGGAACGCCTGCCAAAGACGGGCCACATCGCCATCTTTGACCGCAGCTGGTACGGGCGGGTGATGGTGGAGCGGCTGGAGGGCTTCTGTTCGGAGGCAGAGTGGCAGCGGGCCTATGACGAGATCAACGAGTTTGAGCGGGAGCTCACCGATGCCGGGACGGTGGTGGTGAAATTTTGGGTGCAGATCGACAAGGACACCCAGCTGGCCCGGTTCCGGGAGCGGCAGAACACCCCGGAGAAGCAGTGGAAGATCACGGAGGAGGACTGGCGGAACCGGGAGAAGTGGGACGCCTATGAGGAAGCGGTGGACGAGATGCTGGCCAGGACCAGTACGGAGCGGGCGCCGTGGCATATCCTGGAGTCGGTGGACAAGCGGTATGCCCGGATCAAGGCCATGAGGCTGGTCATCGGTGCCATCCGGCAGACGCTGGACCGGTGAGCAAGGAGAGGCCCCGGCGGGGAGGAAGCCCTGCCGGGGCATTTCCCGTCTCAGAAGGAGATGCGGAGGGAAAAGAGACGGGAAAATGGAAAAACCGCCCCTCTTTTTCCGAAGGGCGGTTTGCGGATATTGATATTTACAGCAGGCCGCGCACTGGTGGGAGAGTCAGCCGTGAGAGTGGTCGGGGTCCCGGAGCAGGACCTGGTCGCCGGCCTGGTACTCCTTGGCGTAGCGGCCGGGGGAGGTGCCGGTGAGATGACCAAAGGTGCGGATGAAATGGGAGTTGTCGGAGAAACCGGACAGCTCCCCCGCCTGCTGGACGCTGACCCCCTCCTGGAGCAGCTGCCGGGCCCGGAGGATGCGGCTGTAAATGATATACTCCATGACGGAAAAGCCGGTGGCCGACTTGAAGATGCGGCACAGATAGTGCTTGCTGATGAAGAACCTGCCTGCGATCTGATCCAGGGTCAGGGGCTCAGCCAGGTTGTCCCGGATATAGTCCAGGATGGGCGCCACCCGCAGAAAGTCCTTGTTGCGGATGGCCTCGCCGGCGGTGGAGGCGTTGAGGACAGGGGCGACGCGGATCAGCAGGTTGAGCAGGGCAATGGTCTGGTGGATGTCGCTGCCGAAGGAGCCGTCGTTTTTGTTGCGCTCCAGGGCCTGAAACAGCTCGATGATCTCGGTCATCTCGTCGGTGGACAGGGCGGCACGGCGGAAGCTGTCGTGGGTCAGCTGGGTCAGGTCGGTCTGGGGGGTGGACAGCTCGGCAAGGGCCTTCCGGCCGATATGGAGGATATACCGGGCGTGGAAGCCGGTAGCGATGGTGCGGTGGAGGGTGTTCTCCCCGATGAGGTACAAGGTGCCCCGCTGGAGGGGATAGACCTGGTCGTTGACGAAGATGTTTCCCGGGCTGGTCAGGGGGAGCAGGAGCTCGTAGTGGTCGTGGAAATGGAGGCGGCTCATGTTCCAGGTCACATTGTGATTCAGCTGTAAATGAAATTCAACATTGGTCATGAAACTACCTCAAATACCCTTAAAAAAGTGAAGTTTCTGGTAAAATTGCAGAGGGTTTGGCTTGCCCAACTTCCTTTGTTGTGGTATTATAACATACGTAGTGAAGATATGCAAACTTTTTGCCAAATTAGCAAAGGAAATCCATCGGAGCCTGTGATAAACTGGCCTACGATGAAAATGAGGCAGATTGCAATTTTCACAACAGGAAGAAGAGCAAAGAAAGCAAGCGAGACCGTACATTCCAAATCTTTTGTAATGGGGGTATTACCATGAACAAAGTGTACACCTTGCACGATGCGATCGCGAAATACGTCGAGACTGGAGACTGCATCTCCTTCGGCGGCTTCACGACCAACCGCAAGCCCTATGCTGCCGTGGCAGAGATCCTGCGCCAGGGGCAGGGCGACTTCACCGTCTGGGCTGGTCCTGCCGGCGGCGACTGGGACATGATGATCGGAGAGGGCCGCGTCAAGGCCTACATCAACTGCTACACCGCCAACTCCGGCTATACCAATGTCTCCCGCCGCTTCCGCGCCGCCATTGAGAAGGGCGAGCTGGCCTATGAGGACTACTCTCAGGACGTGGTCATGCTGGCCCTCCATGCTGCCTCCCTGGGCCTTCCCTTCCTGCCTGTCCGTCTGATGCAGGGCTCCGGCCTGACCAAGTACTGGGGCATCAGCGAGGAGCAGCGCAAGACCCTGGACAAGGTGGACGACCTGAAGTATGTGGAGATGGACAACCCCTTCAACCCCGGCGAGAAGATCGTGGCCGTCCCCGTGCCCAAGCTGGACACCGCCATCATCCACGTGCAGAAGGCCAGCCCCGACGGCACCTGCATCATCGAGGGCGACGAGTTCCATGACGTGGACATCGCTGTGGCCGCCCGCAAGGTCATCGTCACCTGTGACGAGCTGGTGAGCGACGAGTACATCCGCCGCGATCCCACCCTGACCCGCATCTTCGGCGAGTGCGTGGACGCTGTGGTCCACTGCCCCTATGGTGCCTGGCCCTCCCAGTGCTACAACTACTACGACAACGACTCCCACGCTCTGAAGGAGTACGACAAGGCCTCCAAGTATCAGGACGCCGAGGACGCCAAGGCCCAGCTGGCCAAGGCTGCCGCCAAGGCTGAGAAGGCCGCCGCGGCCAAGCCCGAGGACGAGAAGCTGGCCGAGGCCGCTGCCCGGGCCAAGAAGGCTGCCGATGACGCCGCCGCCGGCGTGGCCGTCCCCGAGACCTTCAAGGACTACCTGGACAAGTGGGTGTACAGTGTGAAGGACCACGACGAGCTGCTGGACAAGATCGGCGGTGCCCGTCTGATGCGCCTGAAGAACGAGCCCCATCTGGGTTATTCCACCAGACACTAAGAGTTGGGAGGTTTACGACAATGGCTGATTATACGAAGTACACCAAGCAGGAAATGCAGGCCTATGCCATCGCGAAGAACATCAAGGAGAATCAGATCGTCATCGTGGGCACCGGCCTTCCTCTGATCGGCGCCTCTCTGGCCAAGCGGGTGGTCTGCCCCTCCTGCCACCCCATCGTGGAGAGCGGCCTGATGGACTGCTCCCCCGTGGAGGTCCCCCGTTCTGTGGGCGATAACCGCTTCATGGCTCACTGCGCCGTTCAGTGGCCCAACATCCGCTTCATCGGCTTTGAGGCCAACGAGTGGCTGCACGACGCTGACCGGCTCATCGCCTTCATCGGCGGCGCACAGATCGATCCTTACGGCAACGTGAACTCCACCTGCATCTATGGCAAGGGCGACTATGTCAAGCCCCAGACCCGGTTCACCGGCTCCGGCGGCGCCAACGGCATCGCCACCTTCTGCAATACCATCATCATGATGCAGCACCAGAAGCGCCGCTTCATGGAGAAGATCGACTACATCACCTCCTGCGGCTGGATGGACGGCCCCGGCGGCCGTGAGCGCGCCGGCCTGCCCGGCAACCGCGGTCCCCAGATGGTCGTCACCGACCTGGGCATCATGAAGTTCGACGAGGAGACCAAGCGGATGTATCTGGCTTACTACTATCCCTTCTCCTCCCCTGAGATGGTCCAGGAGAACACCGGCTTCGAGGTGGACGTGTCCCGCGCCCAGCTCTTCGAGGGCCCCTCTCCTGAGATCATCCGGGTCATCCGCGAGGAGATCGACCCCGGCCAGGCCTTTATCAAGGTCCCCAAGGAATAAGAGATCCCGCTCCGGAACACCATACTACCAACATAGGAGGAATTGACATTGGGTAACTATTCTATGCCCCGATACTTCCAGAACATGCCCGTGGTGGGCAAGCCCGTCCGCGCCAACGCGGAAAACGTGGCTGAGCTGAAGGCCATCGAGGAGGAGATCCACGCCCAGATCGTGAAGGGCCTGGAGAACGGCAAGGCCGACGCGGACATGAATGCCAAGGGCCAGCTCACCGCCATGCAGCGGGTGTCCCTGCTGGTGGACCCCGGCACCTGGTGCCCCCTGAACAGCCTGTACAACCCCGAGAAGAACAAGACCGGCACCACCTCCATCGTCAAGGGCCTGGGCCGTGTCAACGGCAAGTGGTGCGTTATCATCGCCTCCGACAACAAGAAGCACGCCGGCACCTGGGTGCCCGGCCAGGCTGACAACCTGCTGCGGGGCAGCGACACCGCCAAGCGGCTACGCATCCCCCTGATCTATCTGCTGGAGTGCGCCGGCGTGGAGCTGGACCAGCAGGAGAAGGTGTACCCCAACCGCCGGGGCGGCGGCACCCCCTTCTATCGCAACTCCGAGCTCAACCAGATGGGCATCCCCGTCATCGTGGGCATCCACGGCACCAACCCCGCCGGCGGCGGCTACCACTCCATCAGCCCCACCGTCCTGGTGGCCCATGAGAAGGCCAACATGGCCGTGGGCGGCGCCGGTATCGTGGGCGGCATGAACCCCAAGCCCCACGTGGACATGGAGGCCGCTCTGGCCCAGATCGAGGCCACCAAGGGCCTGCGGGCCGATCCTCCCGGATCTGTCTCCATCCACTTCGGACAGACCGGCTTCTTCCGTGAGGTGTACAACACCCAGGAGGGCGTCATCGCCGGCATCAAGAAGTATGTGGATATGCTGCCCAGCTATGACCTGGAGTTCTTCCGCGTGGATGCGCCCCAGTCTCCCGCCGTCTCCGACGAGGAGCTGTACGACCTGGTGCTCAACAACAAGAACCGTCCTTATGACATGTACTCCGTCATCGCCCGCCTGTTCGACGGCAGCCAGTTCATGGAGTACAAGAAGGGCTACGGCCCCGAGATGATCACCGGTCTGGCCAAGGTGGACGGCCTGTTGGTGGGCGTGGTAGCCAACCAGCAGGGCGTGTTCCCCAACTACCCTGAGTACAAGATGGAGAAGTACGGCCAGTCCATGGGCGCCGGCGGCAAGCTGTACCGCCAGGGACTGATCAAGATGAACGAGTTCGTCACCCTGTGCGCCCGCGACCGCATCCCCATGATCTGGATCCAGGACACCACTGGCATTGACGTAGGCGATGACGCCGAGGTCGCCGAGCTGCTGGGTCTGGGCCAGTCCCTGATCTACTCCATCCAGACCAGCAAGCTGCCCATGATGGAGATCACCCTGCGCCGCGGCACTGCCGCCGCTCACTATGTGCTGGGCGGCCCCCAGGGCAACGACAACAACGCCTTCTCCCTGGGCACCGCCGCCACTGAGATCAACGTCATGAATGGCAAGACCGCCGCCAACGCCATGTACACCGGCCGTCTGGCCAAGGATCAGAAGGCGGGCAAGGATCTCCAGCCCACCATCGACAAGATGAACGCCCTGATCGACGACTACGATGTGAAGTCCAAGCCTCTGTTCTGCGCCCAGGCCGGCCTGGTGGACGAGATCGTGGACATGCCCATGATGCGCAACTACATCGTGGCCTTCACTGATGCTGTCTATCAGAACCCCGAGTCCATCTGCCCCTTCCATCAGATGCTGCTGCCCCGTACCATCCGGGACTACGACAACCTGAAGAAGTAAGGGCCTTTCCCACACAAATGCGCCCCCTCCGCCCGGGCCACAGCCGGTCCCAGCGGAGGGGGAGAGCAGCGGCCCGGCGCAGGTGTGACAGCGCCGGGGGTCCTGGAGAAAGCAGTCTCCGGCGGGACCACACAATTTCTGACATTGGAGCGAAACCATGGATAAAATTTACACGCTGGGCATCGATATCGGCTCCACCGCCTCTAAGTGCGTCATCCTGGCGGATGGCAAGGAGCTGGTCAGCAAGTCCCTCATCCCCGTGGGAGCGGGGACCAGCGGCCCCCAGCGGGCCATCAGCGACGTACTGGAGAACGCCGGGCTGAAGCGGGAGGACATGGGCTATGTCCTGGCCACAGGTTACGGCCGCAACTCCATGCTGGAGATCGCAGACCAGCAGATGAGCGAGCTGAGCTGCCACGCCAGAGGAGCCAGCTTCCTTTTTCCTGAAGTCCACACCGTCATCGACATCGGGGGCCAGGATGTGAAGGTGCTCCAGATCGAGAACGGGGTCATGACCAACTTTGTCATGAACGACAAGTGTGCTGCCGGCACCGGCCGGTTCCTGGACGTGATGGCCCGGGTGCTGGAGGTGAAGGTGGAGGACCTGGGGACGCTGGGGGCGCAGTCCACCAAGAACGTGTCCATCAGCTCTACCTGCACTGTCTTTGCCGAGAGCGAGGTCATCAGCCAGCTGTCTCTGGACACTGACAAACGGGATATCATCAACGGCATCCACCACTCCGTGGCCAGCCGGGTGGCAGGCCTTGCCCACCGGGTAGGCGTCCGGGATCAGGTGGTCATGACCGGCGGCGTGGCACAGAACACCGGCGTGGTCAAGGCGCTGGAGGAGGAACTGGGCCACATCATCTATACCTCGCCCCTGACACAGTACAACGGGGCTCTGGGGGCGGCGCTGTTCGCCTATCAGAGGTATCAGAAGGAACAAAAGGGATGAAAAAAGTCCTGTTTGGTATCGCACTGATCCTGTTCGCCGTAGTACTGCTGTTGTCAGGGATATGGCTGCCAGTCATAAGTGACCTGATGGATAGAACGGAGTTTGCCGTCCTTGTCGCGGCCATCGGACTGGTGATTGCCGGGATCGGCGCGTTTACCAGAGAGAAATGATCCATTTCGGGCTGTTTTCCCAGCGGCCCCGCAACATTGAAACATTGATTTTTCTAGTGAATCTAGTGAGGAGGAGAAGAACAATGGCTAAAACTGTAAGCCCCGGCGTTCAGGCGCTGCGCAAGGTCGTCGAGGATGTGTACGCCGACGCCCGCAAGGCCAAGGCCGAGGGCAAGCTGGTGGGCTGGTCCAGCTCCAAGTTCCCCTGTGAGCTGGCCGAGGCCTTTGATCTGAACGTCATGTACCCCGAGAACCAGGCTGCCGGCATTGCCGCCAACCGGGACGGCGAGATCATGTGCAAGGCTGCCGAGGACTTGGGCTTTGACAACGACATCTGCGGCTACGCCCGCATCAGTCTGGCCTACGCCGCCGGCAAGCGTGCTTCCCGCAAGGTGGACCTGGAGACCGGTGAGTATGTCATCAACCCCAACAGCGGCAAACCCCTGAAGGACGAGAACGGCAACGTGGTCATTGACCCCGAGACCGGCAAGCCCAAGAAGGACCCCAAGACCATGCAGCCCTACACGGTGCTGGACGACATCTATGAGATCGAGGCCCTGCCTGAGGGCCGGGAGAAGGAGCTGCGGAAGGCGGCTATCAAGCCCTACCGCCAGATGCAGATGCCTCAGCCCGACTTCATGCTCTGCTGCAACAACATCTGCAACTGCATGACCAAGTGGTATGAGAACATCGCCCGCATGCGCAACATCCCCCTGATCATGATCGATATCCCCTACAACAACACTGTTGATGTCCATGACACCAATGTGGCCTATGTCCGCGCCCAGTTCGACTCCGCCATCAAGCAGCTGGAGGAGCTGACCGGCAAGAAGTTCGACGAGAAGAAGTTTGAGCAGGCCTGCGCCAATGCCAACCGCACCGCCCAGGCCTGGCTGCGGGTGTGCGATTACCTGCAGTACAAACCCTCCCCCTACAGCGGCTTCGATCTGTTCAACCACATGGCCGACGTAGTCACTGCCCGCGGCAAGGTGGCCGCCGCCGAGGCCTTTGAGCTGCTGGAGAAGGACCTGGAGGAGGCCGTCAAGAACGGCACCTCCACCACTCCCTTCCCTGAGAAGTACCGTGTCATGTTCGAGGGCATTCCCTGCTGGCCCAAGCTGCCCAATCTGTTCAAGCCTCTGAAGGAGCATGGCGTCAACGTCACCGCCGTGGTGTATGCCCCCGCTTTCGGCTTTGTGTACAATAATATGGACGAGATGGTCCGCGCCTACTACAAGGCCCCCAACTCCGTGTGTATCGAGCAGGGCGTGGATTGGCGCGAAGGCATCTGCCGGGACAACAAGGTGGACGGCGTGCTGGTCCACTACAACCGCTCCTGCAAGCCCTGGTCCGGCTACATGGCCGAGATGCAGCGCCGCTTTACCAAGGATCTGGGTGTCCCCTGTGCCGGTTTTGACGGAGACCAGGCTGACCCCCGGAACTTCAACGAGGCCCAGTATGAGACCCGTGTCCAGGGCCTGGTGGAGGCCATGGAGGCCAATCAAGCGAAGAAGGAGGCCGAGGCGAAATGAGCACCGAGGTTTTGCTGAACGAGTTCAAGGAGTATTCCGAGCACCCCTACCGTGTGCTGAGCGAGTACAAGAAGCAGGGCAAAAAGGTGATCGGAATGCTGCCCTACTATGCCCCTGCCGAGCTGGTGGTGGCCGCCGGCATGGTGCCCATGGGCATCTGGGGAAGCAACAAGAAGACCATTGCTCTGGCTAAGGAGTACTGCGCCACCTTCTACTGCACCATCGCCCAGCTGGCGCTGGAGATGCTGCTGGACGGCACCCTGGATCAGCTGGACGGCGTCATCACCCCCACCATCTGTGATACTCTGCGGCCCATGAGCCAGAACATCCGCGTAGCCATGAGCGACAAGCTGCCCTGCATCTTCCTGGCCCATCCCCAGTACCGCAAGCCCGCTTTCGGCCTGCAGTTCACGGTGGACCAGTACATGCACGTCAAGTCTGAGCTGGAGAAGATCGCCGGCAAGGAGATCACCGATGACGACCTGCGGGCCGCTATCAAGGTGATGAACCGCAGCCGCGCCGCCCGCCGGGCTTTCGTCAAGCTGGCCAGCGAGCACTGTGATGTCATCTCCGCCGTCAGCCGCTCCGCCGTGCTGCGCTCCGCTTGGTTCATGGAGCCCGCCGTCTACGCCGAGAAGCTGGAGGCCCTGAACGCCGAGCTGGCCCAGCTGCCCGCAGCCAACTGGAAGGGCAGAAAGATCGTCACCTCCGGCATCATCTGCGACAACCCCAAGCTGCTCCAGATCTTTGACGACAACAACATCGCCATTGCCGCCGACGACGTGGCCCAAGAGAGCCGCGCTTTCCGGGTGGACGCCAGCGAGGAGGGCGATCCCATGATGGCCCTGGCCCAGCAGTTCGCTGATCAGGACTATGATGTCCTGCTCTACGATGAGCACTCCAGCCAGAACCGCCGGGGCGAGTTCGTGGCCCAGCTGGCCAAGGACAGCGGTGCCCAGGGCGTGGTCCTGTTCATGCAGCAGTTCTGCGACCCCGAAGAGATGGAGTACCCCTATCTGAAGAAGGCGCTGGACGAGGCCGGCGTGCCCCACATCAAGCTGGGTGTGGACCAGCAGATGCGGGACTTCGGGCAGGCCAGCACCGCCATCCAGGCATTTGCCGACGTGCTGTAAAGATCCCATGCAGAAAATCGGTCTTCTGGGCCGAAACCCTTGAAAAATTCCCGCTGAAGTGATATAATGCCACCAATTTCGGGTTTCTCCCCCTGTGTCCCGTCACGGGAACAGGGGGAGTCCGGGAAAATGGACGTCCGATTGGGAGGGGCCTGCGCCCGGCCCAAGCCGGTGACCATAAAATAATCAAAGAAGGGGAAAGATAGACTATGAACTACAACGTAACTGTAAATGGAAAAGTTTACAGCGTGACTGTGGAAAAGACTGGAGCCGCCGCTCCTGCCGCTGTCGCTCCCGTGGCCGCCCCTGTGGCTGCCGCTCCTGTCGCCGCCCCCGCGCCCGCTGCTGCTCCCGCCACTGTGGCCGCCGGTGAGACGGCTGTCAACAGCCCCATGCCCGGCAATATCTTCAAGGTGGAGTGCTCCGTGGGCCAGGCCGTGAAGGCTGGCGACGTGCTGGTGGTGCTGGAGGCCATGAAGATGGAGATCGAGGTCTCCGCCCCCGTGGACGGCACCGTGAAGGCCGTGGCCGCCACCGTGGGCACCGCTGTCAACACTGACGATCTGCTGGTCACCCTGGGTTAAAAGTAGGGGGTACAGATACATGCCTAGTGTTGATAAAGCAATTATTAACCCGTTTGAACCTCTGGATGTCGGTGAGGCCCTGCTGGTAGCCGTGTCCGGTCTGCTGGTCGTCTTTGTGATGCTTGCCATGCTGATGGCGGTCATTTTGGTGATCTCCAAGATCGTGGGCGCTATCGAGGGCAAGGGAAAGGCTCCTGCCGCACCCGCCCCCAAGTCCGCTGCCCCTGCCGCCAAACCGGCGGCAGCCCCCGCCGCCCCTGCGGTGGATGAGGGTGAGCTGGTTGCGGTGATGATGGCCGCTGTGGCTGAGGAGTCCGGGATGTCCCCCAACTCCTTCCAGATCACCAACATCAGTGCGGCTCCTGCCGCCGCTGCCCCCGCCCCTGTTGCTGCTCCTGCTGCGGCCCCCGCACCTGCTCCCGCTGCCGCCCCCGCGCCTGCTGCGGCTCCTGCCGCTGTGGCCGCCGGAGAGACGGCCGTCAACAGCCCCATGCCCGGAAACATCTTCAAGGTGGAGTGCTCTGTGGGCCAGGCTGTAAAGGCCGGCGATGTGCTGGTGGTGCTGGAGGCCATGAAGATGGAAATCGAGGTCTCCGCTCCCGTAGACGGAACTGTGAAGGCCGTCTCTGCCGTTGTGGGTACTGCTGTGAACACCGATGACCTGCTGGTCACCATCGGTTGAGAGGAGGGGTGAAGTATGGAATTTCTGAAAGAAGTCATTTTTGCGATTGCTGGCGGTTCTGGCTTTGCCGCTCTGGACTGGAAGACCGTGGTCATGCTCGTCATTGCCTGTGTCCTGCTGTACATGGGTATCGGCAAGGGCTTTGAGCCCCTGCTGCTGGTCCCCATCGCATTCGGTATGCTGCTGGCCAACCTGCCCATTACCGGCTTGTTTGCCGAGCCCGTCTATGATGCCGCTACCCATAGTGGAACAGTAGGCTTTATGTGGGTACTCTATCAGGGTGTCCAATACGCCATTTACCCGTCCATCATCTTTATGGGCATCGGTGCCATGACCGACTTTGGTCCTCTGCTGGCTAACCCCATGTCCCTGCTGCTGGGCGCTGCTGCGCAGCTGGGCATCTTCGCAGCGTTCCTGATGGCGCTGGTCCTGGGCTTTACTCCCGCTGAGGCTGCCGCCATCGGCGTCATCGGCGGTGCAGACGGCCCCACTGCTATCCTGACGGCATCAAAATTGGCGGTAGAGCTGTTGCCGGCTATTGCCATCGCGGCATACTCTTACATGGCCCTGATCCCCATGATCCAGCCCCCGCTGATGAAGCTGATGACCACTAAGAAAATGCGTCAGGTCAAGATGAGTCAGCTGCGTGTGGTCTCCAAAACTGAGAAGATCATCTTCCCCATTGCCGTGACCATCTTCGTAGTGCTGCTGATCCCCGATACTGCACCTCTGATTGGTATGCTCATGCTGGGCAACCTGTTCCGTGAGTGTGGTGTCACGGAGCGTCTGTCTGATACCGCTCAGAACGCTCTGATCAATATCGTGACGATTCCGCTGGGCCTGTCCGTGGGCTTTAAGGCTACGGCCAGCAGCTTCCTGACTGTTGAGACCCTGTCCATTATCGCTCTGGGTCTGACGGCTTTCCTGCTGTCCACTGCTGGCGGCCTGCTGCTGGGCGATTTGATGTATGTTCTGACTGGTGGCAAGGTCAATCCGCTGATCGGCTCTGCCGGCGTGTCCGCCGTGCCTATGGCGGCCCGTGTGTCCCAGGTGGTGGGACAGAAGGAGAACCCCTCCAACTTCCTGCTGATGCACGCTATGGGACCCAATGTGGCTGGCGTCATCGGTTCCGCTTGTGCCGCTGGATTTATGATCAAGGTCTTCGGCGGCTGATTTAAAGCGATTACAGTTTCAAACAGGTGCTCGGCACACCGGTGCAGACCGGTGTGCCGAGTGCTTTTTCCGTGCAGGAAAAGAGATGCGGCGGAGAGAAAAGAGGGGGCATCGAGGGGGAAAAGGCGGAAAAAAGCTGGGCAGAACAGGGGAGAGGAGGAAGGAAGAAAAAATTTGAAAAAAATAAAAATAGTACTTGCCAAATCAAAAAATATGTGCTATTATTTATAAGCTGTCAGCGAGAGATACTTCTCCTGCGGTATGCGGCTGTAGCTCAGTTGGATAGAGTGTTTGGCTACGAACCAAAAGGTCGGGGGTTCGAATCCCTTCAGCCGTACCACTCGTCGCAAGCGTCGTATCGCTTGCGACGAGTTTTTTCGTTTCATTACAAAACTTATCGCGCACTCACTTTGCTGCTCCTCGCTTCCAAACCGAAGCCCAGCGTAGCGGGTTCGGTTTGGTTTTTGGCACAGACCTGTAGCCACTGCATCTTTTTTGTCCACATATTCCAAGTTAAAAGCTATATTTTGATCTTATAAACGAGGCCGAAATGTAGCTTTTCTTTTTATCAATTTGTCGAAGAAACCTCCATGTTATACCGCTCATGAGCACATGAGTAGAAAACATGGAGGCTTTGTTATGCCTGAGAATATCACTTGGAGAGGCGGGACGCAATCGGGGGAAAGAGAACTGCCCGCCGCTCCGCCCCGGCGCCTGGCGCGGGGGGAAACGGCGGGCAGACTGCGCCTCAGGGCGCGGCAAGGTCACATGATATGCTCTTCGGCGCAGTTGTCCAGCACACGCATCCCCATCTCCTTGGGTGCGGCAACGGGAAATTTGGCAATGCTGGTCTCGTCGAATTTGGCACACAGGCGGAGCTGAGGATTGAGGCGCAGGTCCTCCATATGGGACGGCCTGCATGCTCTGCGCTTTGCCATAAAGATCACCCCTGGCACAGTATGCCCTAAAATCCGACCGATGTTGCAGGGAAGACGGCCGCTGTGCTGGGAGCAGGGAGAGTCAAAACTTTTCCATATGCTGAAGATCCATTACAAAGACGACCACACCGCCCACATCCTGCACAACAGGGGTGGCGGGCATGAGAGGAGGGTAGGGGTGCCCCATGGGGATAGAAAAGCTTTGGTAGACCGTGGCTTTCCGTTGACCCGCCCGGCGCTTCAGAATGTCCAGCACCTCATCCAGACGGGGCTCTTCAACGCCGATCATGATGGTGGTGCTGTGCTTTTTTAGAAATCCTCCGGTGGAGCTGAGCATCGTAACAAAAAAGCCGTTTTGATTCAGCTCATAGACCGTATCCTCGTAATCTTCCCCCTGGAGGATAGCCAAAACCAATTTCCCACTGTGCTGTTCCATGTAAGACCTCCTTGTTTGTTCCCGCAGGGCCAGACCAGGTCAGACCCGCTTTTGAAAATTCCCTACCACTGAGATGTTGTCATCCAGAATGACAAAGATGTTTGGGTCCTGCTTCTGCAGCGCCTTACGAAGCTGAAGAGCTTCCTTTTTGGAGACCACTGTGAGAAGCATCTCCGTCTGCTCTCCGCTGTACGCCCCTTCTCCCTCCCATTTTGTAACGCCGCGGCCCACATATTCAAAGACCAGCTGCTCCATCTCCGGCTTTTTGGTGATGATAAGCATAGTGACCATCACATTTTGCAGGTGCGCCCGGTCCAAGCAGAGAAAAGTAACGCAGGTGAACAGAATGCTGTACACCACCACCTGCCGGTCAAAAAACAGGAAACCGACCCCATAAACTGCAAAGTTCAGGGCCATGGAGATACGGCCAACGCTCAGAAGGGGGTGCTTCTGAAGGCAGAGCAGCCCCAGGATCTCTTCTCCGCCTCCAGAGCAGCCAGAGGTGAGGGTCAGGCCGGCGCCAGCGCCGCAGGCGAGGCCGCCGATGACACAGGCGGTGAGATGCTCATCGAACAGACCAGACTGAGGAATAGGGATCAGGGCCAGAAAAATACTGTAACAGGCCACACACAGGGCGGTCTTTGCAAAAAAAAGATGTCCAAATCTGGACCAGGCCAGAATGAGCAGGGGGACATTGAGCAGAAAGTAAATGATGCCGGCCACGTCCCCCACAGACTGGAGAGACGGAAAAACAGAGAGCAAAACCATGCGCAGAAGCTGTGCGATCCCTAAAAATCCGCCGCTGTACATTCCGGAAGGCAGAATAATGCAGTTCATGGATACGGAAAACAGCAGGGAGCCGACAACAATGAGGGACATATCTTTGACAATCTGGCCGCTGTGCCGCCGAAGTCCCATCGCCTGCTTATATTGTACCATACAGTCCCACCCTTATCAATCCAATTTATGAAATGGTCCCGGAATACCCCAAAGGGATATTCCGGGAGCAAATCTGTAGGAAAGCGGACGATCAGGCGGGAATCAGGCCGTTGTCCACCAGGAACTGATGGGCGACCTCCTTGGCGCTCATGCCGTCCACATCTACCTGAGCGTTCATGGCAGCCATGGTAGCCTCGTCAATGGCACCGTCCAGCTTGGAGAGGACCTCGGCCAGAGCGGGATCAGACTGGATCAGATCGGCATTTACGAAGTTTACAGCGTAGTAGGGGGGGAAGAAGCCCAGGTCGTCCTCCAGAGTGGTCAGCCCCAGCTTGGAGAGCAGAGCATCTGTGGCAAAGGCGTCCACCACGTCCACCTCGTCGTTTTCAATGGCAGTGTAGCGCAGGCTGGCATCCAGTCCGGTGACATCCTTGAACTCGGCGTTGTACTGGCTTTCCAGAAGAGGCAGACAGTCCTCGCGCTGGATAAACTCTACGGTGCATCCCAGCCGAAGCTCAGGGGACTTCTCGATCAGATCAGACAGAGTGGTCAGGCCATAGGCCTCGGCGGTCTCGGGCTTGACGCTCATCACATAGGTGTTATTGAAGCCCAGAGGAGCGGAGGTATAGATGTTGTGGTCTTTCATCATCATATCGCTGACAGTCTGCCAAACTACGTCTTTATCGGTATTCATGGGCTGGGCCAGCAGATTCATCAGGGCGGTCCCGGTGTACTCCACGAACATATCGATGCTTCCCTGTTCCAAGGCGTCAAAGCAGACGGCGGCCCCGGCCAGACCGAAGCGCTGATCCACCGTGTAATCGGTGTTGGCCTCGATCAGCTCGGTATAGAGCTCACCCAGAATATTGACCTCAGTAAAGTTGGAGGTGCCTACCACGATGGTCTTGTCGCCGCTTCCGGTACTGGAGGGGGCAGAAGAAACAGACCCGCTTCCGCTGCCGGAAGAGCCGCAGGCGGCAAGGGAGAGGGACAGCGCAGCCGCTGTGAGAGCGCAGGTGATTTTTTTCAGGTTTTTCATGACGCAAGAAACTCCTTTTTCTTATTTTGAATTTTAAAATCAAGAGATCAGCCCAGATAGGCTCAGGCAATGATGGCGGCATAGGATGCCGCGGAGACAGCGACCAGGGCAAAGCACAGCCCGCCTGCCACTGCCTTGCGGCGGGTCCGGACAGCTTTGCTGAGGTTTTTGATCTGGTCCTGAGGCAGCAGCCCCTCGCTGGTGAGGGCCCGTTCCACGCGGCCCAGGAGGTAATCCAGAGTGAGGGCCATCACAGCGGAGGCGACCGCCCCCATGACAGTCATAGGATAATTGAGGGAGTTCATACCCAGCATAATGAACCAGCCCAGTCCGTTGGCTCCGGCGAAAGCGGCGATGGTCATGGTGCCTACCGCACCCACGGCAGCGATACGGATGCCGGACATGATATAGGGCGTGGCCATGGGCAGCTCCACTCGGCCCAGCTGCTGCATGCGGGTCAGTCCGATGCCCCGTGCCACCTCGAGGGAGACAGGAGAGATGCTGGAGATCCCGGTGTAGGTGTTTTTCAGAATGGGGAGGAACGCATAGACAAACACCATGAAGATAGCCAGTGTCTCACCGACGCCCAGAAAGGGGATCCCCATGGCAAGCAGGGCCATACAGGGGATGGACTGCATCACATTGGCGATGCCGATGACCACGCTGGAGACCTTTTTGCTTCTGGTGATGAAGATACCCAGGGGGACGGCAATGATGAGGGCCAGAACCACGGCGAAGCAGGTCATGGCCAGGTGGCGCAGGAATTCCTCCACCAGACTGTCCCACTCCTCTGCATAGATCGTCAGATAGGGAAGGAAATTCTCCGCCAGACTGTCCCACCACGATGCGGGGGACTCTATCAATGCGCTGCTGCTGCCCATATAACTCCGCTCCTTTCTCCCGCAGTATGCTCAGGGACGAACTGCCTGCTCATAGTGGCCAGCAGACTGCTCTTGGTCAAAAATCCCACAAGAGTCCGGTCGTGCTCGATCACGGGTATAATGCCGGACACATCGTAGTCGATGGTGGAGATGATCTCTTTGAGAGTGGTATCCCCCTCCACCGCGACGTAGTCATCGGAGAGGTAGGTCTCGGCGGAGCCAGAGCCGTCTTTCTCCGACATCAGCTCCTCCAGCCAGAGGACCCCCAGCAGACGGTCCCGGCCGTCTACCACCAGCAGGCTGTCCACGCCGCTCTGGCGCATGATCTGCAGAGCCTGGAGCACGGTCCGCCCCCTGGAGATGGTGATGGGACGGCGGCGCATAATGTCCCGGGCCCGGATATACTCGGGGTTGGCCCACAGACGGTTGGCACCAATAAAGTCCGTGACATACTGATTGGCGGGAGCTTTCAGGATCCGCTCCGGGGTGTCGCACTGGACGATGTGCCCTTCCTGGATAATGCAGATGCGATCGGCCAGCTTGATGGCCTCGTCCATGTCGTGGGTGACGAATAAGACAGTCTTTCTTGTTTTCTTCTGGAGCGTATGAATCT
>OLGF01000836.1_pt1 | contig 35371 bp, 30 predicted proteins | sample 1604971 | NCBI WGS metagenome assembly OLGF01 (sample SAMEA3888902, study PRJEB22519) | human gut metagenome | biome: human gut; feature: human-associated habitat; material: faeces | place: Denmark | collected 2011 | reverse complement strand
TAATTTTATATTCTGTATTATCTGTAGTATTTGCATTTTTTAAATATTTGCTATCAATAAATTGTTTTTGTTTTTCGTCATTTAGAATATCCCGAAGTGCTACTAAAAAAAGCATTGTTGTTGTGATTCTTTGTTGACCATCAATCAATATCAATTTTGTTGGTTGTCCAAAGACAACCTCATCTGCAAAATAAGTTACTGAACCAAAGAAATGTTCAGCGTGTTTTCCGTTATTGTTTATTTCAGACGTTTTCAACACATCTTCCCAAAACACCTTACATTGTCCATCATCCCACTCATAATTTCTTTGATAGGGAGGAATAAAAAAAGTAACGTCGTTATTTGATAATAGTTCTAACAATTTTCTTTCTGCAGGTACCATTTTACTTAGTTTCCTCCTTTTAAACTTTCGTACAATATTGAATTATCTCTTCTCCAGTCATAAATCTTGCATTTTGGTCCAACCAATTCTAATTCTTCTTGTTCGTCATTTTCCTCTAAAAGGTCAAACAATGTAGGTTGAATGATTTCTTCCTTTGGGTCTCCTAATGGAACTCGTCCAGATAGACCATCCATTTGCCATAAGTTCCAAGAGATGATATTGGCTATTTTTTTCATTTCTTCAACAGTAGGTTGTTCATTCCATCTATCTTGGTAGTATTCAACAAAGGTCATCAATAGATTGATTCGTCCAATTAAGAGATTGTCACCTTGAAATTCATATCCATATACGCTCTGAAAGGCTCTGTAAACCCATTTAAGCCAATCTTTTTTATCCATTGTATTTTCATTAACAATGCGTAGTTTTCTATCAAGAACGCCTATTCTATTTTGAACAGGTATGAAATCACCTGTAGAAGCATCATATCTTGACACTAAGAAAGGAGCTTCCCCACAGGTGATTTCCAGTCGTCTGGAATCAACATACTTTTTCCAGTCATTTGGTTTGTCAAATTCTATCTTTTTTGGATTTGTTTTCCACGATTGGTTATGTTCTGTATTAAACACATTTTTTCTTTCAAACCAATCCTCATCACAATAATTGTTCATTTTGTTGCAAATCCATGCAGGGGTGAAGACTTCTGCTTTGATTCGTGTTCGCTTCTTCTGTTCTTCTTGATTCTTCAAAATGCGTGGTTGCAATTCTATAGGATTTAACCCCGTCAATGCTCCAATTGTAATTTGTTTCTTATCATCATAGTCGTCTCCAAGTTGAAGTTCATAACTATTTGTCGCCCATATGATGTTCTTTTTTGTTGTTTTATCTTGAAGTAAAATTCTTAAAGTATTATGTACTGGATAGGATTTTAACGATATCAATTCATCCATTCACATCACCTCGTTGTAATTGATTTAATTATATTATATATCATTTTCTTTTGCTACAATCGTCTACATTAAAAAATGAAAAATTCACCTTAATATAGTATAATAAACTCAAAGAAAGGCGGTCAAAATGCCTCGTAAAAAGCGTGAACCTTCATTTGATGAATTGTTAAAATCCATTGAAAAGATGACAAAACGTCAGCGTCAACAACTTATGACAAAAATCATCAAAGAAAATGGATATGCCGATAATAGAACGAAAAAATTCATCAATTATGATTTACAAAAACATATGCGAAAAGAAGGCTTTGGTAAAGTATGCCCAAATTGTGGGTCAACCATTATTGTCAAAGCTGGAGAGCAGGAAAACGGGATACAAAGATTAAAATGTACAGATTGTGGACATAGATTTTCCTACTTTACTGGCACATTCTTAGAAAAAACGAAATATTCATGGGATGTGTGGGTCGAATTTATTTATCAAATGATACTGAATCATTCCTTGAAGCAAACTGTATCAGCCTTGGTTGAAGAATATCTTTGCCCCAGTCTTTCGGAGCGGACAGTTTTTAACTGGAGAATGAAGATTCTGGAAGTTGCCAAAGAGGTTAAGCAACCCAATCTAATTGGTGTAGTTGAAACAGATGAGAAATTCATCCACGAAGGGCAAAAGGGTTCTCTCCATTTAATTTCGCCATTTGACAAAAACTCTACTAGAAAAGCACGGAAAACAGCCAAACCAAGTAAATGTGGTTCTATGGGCCCGGAATTCGGAACGATTCTTTGTGCCTTGGACCATACAGGACATGTGGTTGCTAAATATGCCGGTGTAGGCGCTGCTACGTCAGCTTCTTTTAATGATTTAATTGGACCTCACTTGGATGAAATGACTATCCTTTGTTCGGACGCAAACGGGATGTACAATCAATATTGTGAATATAATGCAAAAACACACTATATTCGTCCTTCTGATTATTTAAAAACTCTAAAACATGGATTAGCAGATGGTAAGAAAGAATCGGCAATGTATCGCGCTGAGATGTTAGATTATATAGCTGGCAGACGACATATGCCGTATAACGAATTTAAAGAATTCAAAGATACAAATGGTTTAGGTCTCAGTCGCGTCAATCAATTTCATTCAAAGCTAGAACTCGAACTTGTTCAAAAGAAAAAAGGAATTTCACTCAAGAACATTGATGGATATGTTGCTTGGCAAGCACTATTAACAAATTATGCTATTGATTATGGACATGTGCCATCTACAAGAAAAGATGCGGAAAAGATATTGATTTTATTATTAAAAACTCAAAAGAATCCTTTATTAAAAGAAATCCAAAGCATTGAGCCTGATTTCTCGAATCTGTCATCCAGGTATGTAAACAAACTTATTGAGATGACGGAAAATATCAATAAAAAGAAAGCAAAAACCGATGCTCGCATTTACATCACCAATGAAGATTTTGGGCCTAATTTTGATAAAAGAGAATTCTTAAAATCATTGCCTGTTTATATGATTCGACATTTAGCTAATTGGTGTGGTCTGCCGGGAAGGAGCAAGATTAAGAAAGGAAACACATACGATGCACGTATGAAATTGGAACGTAATCCCTATCTTCAATATGCAATTGAAGATTTAATATTCACTTATGGAAAGAAAAAAGAGAGCTAGAGTAGCGAAATTGCTATTCTAACTCTTTTTCATTTTGTACAAGTTGTTCATAACCATCAATGAAGATAGAAACTAAAGTATCATCTTTTTCATATTTGTAATAGTAATGAGATAAACCAGCAAATATCTCTGTTTGTGCTTCTGCAAACTCCTTAAACCAATCTCGAAGGCCGGGATTCACTTGAATATTCTCAAAGAATTGACATACTCTATAAACTTCATCATCAAATGTATCTTCATCATCTTTTGATATTGTTTGGGTCTGCTTAATGTTATGTAGAACTTTTTTTAAATTGTAATAGTGTTCTATCCATTCTTTTGCCACTATATTTCTTTTACTGATTTCTTCTAATTTTGCATTCATGTTTTATCTCATTTCTGCCTCTATTTTAGCATATATGAAGAAAAGCACCAATCATTTGGTGCTCATCTTTATGTACCTCTATCTCCTTTTGTTTTCAGTATAGAAAGGACTTATCAAAAAGTAAATCTTATGGTTCAGAAACACAACTAGATGAAGTAAAAGAAGATGTTGAAGAATATGAAATGGATATTGCAGAGGATAGATGGTAAACAGTGAAATCATCCATCATGAAATGAATGAAATCTTGAAAATAAAGAAAAAAGAGGTAAATAAAATGAGATTTGATAAGGAAAGATTTTTTAAAGACTTGCAGGAGAAAAAGCCTGAAGTGTATGGAAATGACAAGGTACAGGAATTGATAGGAATTGTCATTGATAGACATTATAAGAAAGTAGAAAATGACGAAATCGTTTATGATGATGATTTATTATTAGAATTGTATGATATGGTTCCTGAAATGTCGTTCAATGAAATAGATGAATATGGAATGTGTTTATCGAATGAAATGCAGATGATGATTGATGGTTCGTATCAACATGAATATATGATGTTAGGTCGATTACAACAAGATTGTGAGTATTACTTAGGCTATGGACAACGAAGCGAGAGGAATTTATGGGCTGACACAGTTCAAGACCACATTCACGCAATGAAACGATACTATAATCAAGTACCAATTAAACCTGAATGGTTATCGTATAAAGATATTCTCCGTTATGAAGCGAAAATGACAACATTGAAATCTTTGGACGATTTAAGAGATTTACTCGAAGCTCATGATTGGAAAATCTATGATGGTGGAACTTCATGGGAAATTGAACAATATTCGCCAGCAGGAGAAGATTTTGTTTTTTGTATTCAACATGATAAGTCATTAGAAAAAGCAGTCGAACAAATTTGTGAGTATGCAATGAATTTTGATCAAGAGGAACATATTGCCATGTGGTTAGAAGCAAGAACTGTTGATGACAATCGCATGAATGTACCTTCGCCTAGTGAACTTGTAGAAGATGCAAAAGAAATTCAAGGAATGTTGGATGAATTGGATTATGTATTGGATAATTGTACATTGATGGAAAAAAAACAAGAAACAGATATAGAACTTGAAGAAGAAATGGAAGATATAGAGAAATAGGAAGTGACTTCCTATTTTTTTAAAAGAAAGTAGGTGGAAAAATGGCAGAACAACAAAACTCTATGTTTCAACAAAAATATCAGATGATTATCAATCAAGCAAGCGTTCGTGAAGTCATGGAAGAATATGGTTTAAAGATTGTTAAGAAAGGGAAAGATTTTAAAACAGTTTGTCCTTTTCATGACGATCACGACCCATCCTTGAGTATCCGTGACGACAAGATTTGGAAATGTTTTGTGTGTAATGAAAGTGGAAATGCAATTTCTTTTGTTCAGAAGTATGAAAACAAAGTGTTAGGGAATCGAGGATTTACAGTACGAGATGCAATGAATAAGGTAATTGATATTTGTCATTTGAATATTCCAAAAGAACAAAACAATCAAAATTCACTAAATGCACAATATTCTCATAATTCTCGTATCTATACAGAGCATGAACGAGTTTTGTTAAATACGCTGAATAAAATCAAAGAGATTGCCAATTACAATCTGATAAGTTTAGGAAATACAGAAGCAAAACAATACCTTCTTAATCGAGGATTTACAGAAGACTTGATTCAAGAATTACAGTTTGGTTATATTTCTTATGAACAAATACAGCAGTGGATTGATAAAACTTTTTTGCCACTAGAACATCTATTGGAAACTGGATTTATTCGACAAGATGAAGAAGGAAATTATTATCCCGTCTTTGGAAATCGTATCTTGATTCCAGTGATGGATGAACGAGGGAATACCGTTACTTTTAGTGGACGAGCCATTCATGGCGAAGAACCTAAATATCTACATGGTAGAAATACAGAGATATTCATGAAATCCAACCATCTATACAATTTCAATATTGCGAAAAATTATGCCTACAACGATAAAATCTATGTAGTAGAAGGATTTATGGATGTTGCAGGTGGAAATAAAATGAACATCCGTAACATTGTTGCGACTATGGGAACATCTTTTAGCGAAGAGCAAATCGCTATGTTACGCAGATTGGATTGTGAAATCATATTGATGAGAGATAATGATAAAGCAGGAAGAAATGCAATGGTAAAAGAAATCCCTGAACTAATGAGTAAGAAATTGAAAGTTAGTGTAGTAGATTTAAACACAGTCAAAGAAAATCTACAACTTGCAGAAGATAAGGATAGCAAAGACCTTTGGGATTTCGCTAATGCAGGAGCAGTAGAGCAGGATTTAGAAAAAGCACGAGTATCAGGCTTTCAATATCTGATGAAAAATCAGTATTTCTTAGGTAAGGATTTCAATACAGAAACCATACGAGATGCCTATGACGAAGCAAAGAAAGATGAACTTATAAAAACTTCATATGATGAGATGAATTTCAAAGATTATGTAGCAAAACATTCTACTTATTCAAAAGAAGAAGTGGATGATATTATTCATTCTTTGTCACTGGAAGAAAAAACAAATCCTATCTTTCAATTCCAAGTCAATCTGATGGAACGATATATCATCAGTAATTCCAATACCTATGTCAATCGAACAGGAGATAAGACAATGGTGGAGTTCTATCAAAAGAATTATGATCGTCTTCGTCAAAATATCTTAAATCGTTTCCATGAAGACCCTACACGATACCTTTCTCCTGAACTTGATAAGGTATTGATTCCTGCTTTAGTGCAGGACACTATGGTAAATGATGAACTGTGGTTACGATATGAAACGATACATAAGTTTAAACACGAAAATGTATTCAATAAAACATTCGTAAAGAATACGATTGGACAACAAGCACAAATGAAGTTGGACATGGAACAAAAACGATTGGTCGTTAAGCAATTTGAAAAGACATTTACAGATGATGAAAAGTTAGAATTCGAGCATATTGATGAATTATATATTGTTAATAAATATCAAGAACTATCAGGAATCATTGATATAGAAGGTTCTGATAATGCAAAATTCTTGTTAGAGGCTTTAGAAATGAAATGGATAGGAAAAAAAGAAGGAATGTCGGTTTTCTCTTATAGTTCTATTTTTGATAAATCTATGTTGTTTGCGATTGATCCAAAGTATAAGACAGCAGATGGCAAAGATTTTAAATCCATTCTACTTTACAACAACAGTGGTGGAAGTTTGAAATTGACAAAGAACAATATTGCAACCCCACAAAAAAGCAATGGAAAACAAGAAGTTGAACAAAGTATTCAAAAAGAGAAAACAGTATCTAAAGAGAGAACTTTCACTGTCCACCATAACTTAATAACAAGAGAAACAGACGATTCTTATTTTGTTAGAATTCCTAATACAATGGCGAAGAAATATATGTATATCCCTAAAAAAGATACACAATGGTCGGCAAATCGAGAAATTTTAGTGGCAACAGTATCTACGAAAGATACCTTTGCGATTTATCGTTCGGATGGGCAACAGCAGGAAACATGGAATTGTAATGATTTGATGAAGCGTTGGGAAGATAAGACAAAGAAGAAAGAATCCATTGACATAAATTTAGCAATGAATAAAAACTTACAATCAACACCTGTAAAAAGGAAACAGCAAGGAAATCCAATCATGAAAAAGAAATTGGATATACCTTCTCGTTCTACGGAAATGGTACAGAAATTTCAAAAATATCGTATTCCAGTTCATTTGATTCTAAACAATGAGAAGGGTACATTGATGGTGCGAAGTGCTATGCAGGGATATACCTTGTTTATTCCTAAAACAAGTGTGCGTTATGTAGAAGGGAGAAGTTATATTGAAGTGACACCCGAAGTGATGGGAATCGACAAATTTAAAACCATTTCTACTATATCCGTAGGAAAAGATGTTAGTGATGGAATGGAGTTAAAAGGGAATATTTCTTTTAATGAACTGGATATGTTTTTATCTTCAGAAGGAAAGAAAGTATGGGCTGTCGTAGATGAGAATAAGTTGGTGGAACAATCGAATGGATTTGTACAGATACCCATCTTTAAAGACCGTACCTATGGATATGTGCGAGTCAATAAAAAGGAATTGGAACGCATCAATGATAATCAGATTGCTTTGGTATCTACACCATATCATGAATATTCTGCCTATAAAAAATCAGGGGAATTCAATGGACTTGTATGTGCCAAAGACATAGACTACCTTTATAACGAATCTACCAAAGGTTCGATTGATATAGATAATATGGAAGCGACAGAGGAATTAGAAAAGGAAGTGAAATCGTATGAATGATACTAAAATGGATATTCAGCGTTCAGGGGAAACGATAGAAAGAACAGCCGTAAAGTATTCAGCAAAAGCAACTAAAGGGTTGGCAAAACTAACAAAGATGCTTACCCTTTACGGCATCAAGATGTTTGCGAATCCGTTAAATGCTATCAAGAAGGACGGACCGAATAAAACACTGATCCATACTCCTGAACTTACCAAAGAAGAAGCAAAGGTCATGATTGCTAAATTAAGGGAAGCCGAAATACTTGCAACTTATCGTGAAGTAGAACCATCAGGACGAGAAATACGAAGGGGTATTTCTATTCATAACCAAGAGAAAATGGCAAAGAATGATATTAAATTAGCACAATGGAAAGACAGAGCCGTTAAATATGAGCGTTTTTCTTTATTAGGCAAGTTTTGTGAATCGCAGGCTGATAAATATCAGAACTTAGTAAATCAGGAAAATAGGATGCCAGCTGAAAATAAATATATCTTTATCGTCAATCAAAGACACTCGAATGCATTAAATGAAATGTTGGCAGATATACGAGAAATGCGATTGACAAAGGATTTTGATAACAGTGTATTTGAAAAAGAAATGGACGAAAACCTAGTGCCTGAATTAAAGATGGAAGATATGGAATTAACGGTAGAATCAATGGAAGAGGGCATTGAATATGGAAATCGAATGATTGCTGAATTTCCTCATGCAGATACCTGCCGTCATATCATTACAAAAGAAGAGTTTGTAGAGCATTATGAAGATATGTGTTCTCAAGAAGTTTTTGGTGCAACACTTCAAGATGAAGATCATGTCATGGTTGTCTATCATAAAAGTTCTCGTGAGCGTATGGAAGAAATCATGGGAACAGACGGGCATAAGATTATTGAATATGGGGCAAATGGTGGCGAAACGCTACAAAATCTCAAAAATGGAGATGCACCAATTCACGCTATCGTACCAAAAGAAGAAATGAAAAATTTTCGAGAAAAATATGAGGGATATGATTATATTGCTCGTAAGCAGGAAGATGGAAATTACGAAATTCATGTATCCGAACATCAAACAAAGATGATTGATAGGGAAATGAAATTAAAAAACCAACAAGCCCACGAAGACTTAAAGCAACAAGAACAGTCCATAGATTTAAACAAGGATTCCGTACAAATGGAAAATAAAGAAAACAGTATTTCGTGGGCAGAAAAAGATATGGCAAACCAAGAAGATTTAAGCTCATTGAATGAATTTGACCTAGAGTTAAATAAAGAGGATGAGTAGATATGAAAGTAAAACGAGAATATAAAAGCAACACAGTCATTGTAGTCCTTGTACTACTGATTGTGTTTTATTTTGGCTTACGATTAGGAACACTGGTGGAATTGAATGATGGAGAGTGGTCGTTTGAGGTATTAAACCAAGCAAGCGATCAATTTTTTTCATTTGAGCCTCTTATCTTTAATCAATTTACACTGATGATAGGTTCATTTTTAGCGTTATTTTCGTGGATGATTTATGAAACTCTACATTCTTCTTATAAAAAGAATATGCAGGAAGAAGCGTTTGGTAGTGCGAAATGGAATGACCCTAATTTTACGAAAGATATGCGTGAAAAGGATATGTATCAAAATTGGATATTCACAAAGACAGAAATCTTTTCTAAAAATATGAAAGTGACTAAACGAAATCGAAACTGCACTTTGATAGGAAGACCTGGAACTGGGAAATCAAGATATTGGTTAATTCCTAATATTTTAAATTCAATGGCTGAAACAATTATCGTTACTGACCCTAAAGAAGAAATTTTAAAGGCTACAGGAATGAGTTTAAAGAAAAAAGGATATGATATTCGAGTTTTAAATATCAAGGATAAATGGCGAAGCGACCATTATAATCCATTGAAATATATTCGTAAGTTACCGAAAGAAGCGTTTTTGTTAGACCTAGATAGTGATGAAAGCCGTCAGGATATTGTACAAGAATTGATGGATGAAGGACGAAATATTGCTGAAGATGATGTCATGAATCTAATCAATACGATTATGGAAAATACAAAATCAGAAACGATTGAATCCAATACTGGTGACCCCTTTTGGGAAAAGGCAGAAATGGTATTCTTACAGGCATTGTTTTACTATGTGATTTTCAATTATCCAATCGAAGAACGAAATTTCAGAAAAATCATGGAACTGATTCGTAAGGGAGAACCTGACAAAGAAGGAAATTCAGAACTTAGAAACTTATTTGATGAATGGGAAAGTCGTGATCCTAATAACATTGGTATCAAACAGTGGAAACATTTTGTTGTATCGGCAAAATCTCCAAAGATGATGTCCACCATTATTATGACGGCATCAGCCCGACTTGCTCCTTTCAACTTGCGTGAAGTAGATGAAATGACAAACAATGACACTATGGAACTGGATCGCATTGGTATGTCTGTCAATGCTCCTGAAGGGGAACATGGACGAGTTGCCTATTTCATTATTTCTGACCCTAACAGCAATGCATTCAACTTCTTGATGAATATCATGTATTCACAGATATTCACAATAATCGACCAAAATGCACAAGCAAATGGTGGACGATTGCAAACTCCATGTAATATCTATATGGATGAATTTAGACAACTGGGGAAAATCAATCGTTTCTTGGAATTTTGGGCATATTGTCGTGGCTTGGATTGTGGAATTGCCATTATTCTTCAGTCATTATCACAGTTAAAGAAAATCTATAAAGATGAATGGGAAACAGCATTAGACTGTTGTGACTACATCTTTTTCTTAGGTTCTCGTTCAAAAGAAACTTTGGAATATATGAGTACCATGTTAGGGAAACAGACCTTATATAAAAAGTCTTCAGGGCGAACCTATTCAAGACAAGGTTCATCCTCACAAAACTGGGATGTATATGGTAGAGAACTAGCAACCATGGATGAGTTAGCTGAATTGGAAGCAGGACATGGAATTTTGTTAATGGCAGGAACAAAACCTTTCTATTCTGAATTGTATGACTTAAAAAGTCATGATGATTATAAAGAAATGTGGGAAGCATGGGTAGAACAAGATGGTACAAAAGATCCTGAATTTAAGAAAACAAAAGAATGGAAACAAAATCATGAGAAATTGTACGATCATCTACAAGAAATGAAAAAACCTAGAAAATCAAAAACAAAGCAACAGCAAGAATTGATGAAAGCGGTTGGAGTACCATGTACTGTACAAGAGCCATTTGAAATGAAAGTAGTAACGGAAGCACAGCTTGAAGCAAAATATGGAAAAGGAAAACTGAAAGCTGTTTGGAGCGATATAAAATAGCATATCTTAGCTACTCTATATATTTTATTGAAAGGGGTGATGCCCTTAGAAATGAAGGGATAGAAATAAGGGGAGCATTTTTTATCTGCAGGCAAGGTGCCTGTTTTTTTGTTGTTAAGAAGGAGGATTATGGAAATGGAAAAACTAACAGCAATGAAAAACAATATGTCTAAAAAGACAAGAGAAAAAGTCGCAAAAGCAGGGCTTATCGTAAATACGACAGCCATGATGATGGTATTGAATATGACAAATGTACTCGCAGTCAATTCCAATACGGGTTCTATCGACCAATTTATTGATTTCGTGTGTGACTGGTTGATGAAGATTGGTGGAGTTGTAGGACTTGTTGGTGGTGTGTTATTTGCATTAGGGTGGCAAAGAGATGATGCTGAAGGAAAGAGTCGTGGGTTAATGACTTTAATGGCAGGATTTATGCTAATTGCCATTGCACAAGCACCTGATATTTTTGGTTTATAAGATGTATGGGCGAGTAAAAATATTCGCCCTGTCTTTTTAGGAAAGGAGTGAAAAACAATGTGGGATTCATTAGGAGAAATTGCACAATCGTTACTAGATATAGCTTTTTCACTATTTGGTTTTAATATTGATTTAGGAAACATGGGATTAACTGCCAAGGAATTTTGTGATTGGAATACAATTACTGCATCTGAATTCGGAACATTGGCAGAGATATTAAATAGTGCGTTTGTATCATTAGGATTGAATTTATTAACTGTATTCGTGATGATTGACTTGATTAAAAAAGCAATGGAAATTGATCGTATCTCTTGGGAGCGAATTATTATGAGTGTGGCACGATTTTTGATATTCAAGATGCTAATTACCTATTCCTATGAGTTTTTAAATATGATTATGAAAATTGGAAATGAGTTTACGAATACGGTTATAAACACAATTAACTTTCAAACAGGTACAGAATTTTCTATTGGAGAAATGATTAAAGAACTGATAGATACTGCTGAAGGTGGAATTACAATCCCTATTATAAATTGGAGTATCATGCCATTTGTATTGTTTGTGGTATTTATTATTATTTATCTTCCTTTAATTGGAACATTTGTTATGTGTATATCTCAAATCGTTACACGAGTAATAAAAATTGTTTTGGCATTTGCCTTTGCACCGATTCCACTTGCAATCGGAACATGGGAAGACGGTAGTGGTACAGGAAAACGATTTATTATGAATGCTGTAGCTTTAGCATTTGAGGGATTGGTAATGATTCTTTGTGTACATATCTATGCTTTAGGTATTGCAGACTTGCAAAATAGTACAACGACTTTTGGTGGTGGAATTGGAGCAATGATTGGAATACTTCTTATGAACGGTATTCTATCTACAGCTTTAACAACATCTTCACAGTTAGCAGAGAAATGGAGTGGTGCATAGTATGGATGATATTAGAATCAGAACACATAAAGAACTTTCAGGAGTGGCAGAAAAATACTATGGATTTACTTTTCGACAATGGTTGTTTCTTGTTTTAACTGGAATTATTACAGTGCCTACTTATTTATATTTAACACCTATATTGGGAGATGAGATTTCAAGTTGGATTGTCATTATCATGGGTTTACCTTTGATGCTTTGTGGCTTTTTGACATTGCAGGGAATGACAGCCGATAGATTACTACCTTTCTTAAAAAGACACTATTTGGATTTCGGAAAGCCATTAGAGTATAAGACTGAAAAAGAGTTATTAGCTGAAAAAGAAGCAAAGAAAAATAAAGGTAAGAAACAAAAAGAGGAATCTGTTCAAATAATCGAAAAGCCGAAAAAACCGACAAGAGCTGAACGAAAACAGGCGAAGAAAGAGAAAAAGGCTTTAATGAAGATGGAAAAAGAACAAAAGAAAGAAAAGGCTCGATTGGAAAAACAAAAGGAATTGGAATTGAAGATAGAGCGAAAGAAAGCCAAAGAAAAAGCAAAGGCAATGAAGTGGTATGGGGATTTAGATGCCAATAAGAAAGCCTTGATTGAAGAGCGTACTATGGAAAATAGTGAAAATGCACTTACGAAAGAAGATATTGAAAATATTGTCCGTCTAGGTGAAAAAGCAAAAGGCTATTTAGAAACAATAGAGAAAGGAGTCGAAGAAGATGTTCAAAAAGAAGGAAAAGAAAGAGAAATCGAAAAAGCATAAGAAACAAAAGCAACAGAAATCAGTGAATAAGCCAACCGAAAAATCATCCAACACGAATCCTTTTATGTCTTTGTGGAATAAACGACCAACAGTTTTTGTGCCAAAGACCAATCAACAAGTGTTTACTATGTTGTTTAAGGATTACAAAGAAAATATCATGCGAATCGGTGATGATATGTATTCTATCTGTTTTGAATATACAGATATTTCTTTCGCAAAAGCAGATTTAGAAGATGCAGGTGCAATCTTCTTAAAATGGGTGGATTATCTAAACTCATTTACAGATAAAGCACATATTCAAGTCACAAATGCCAGTACACCTGTGAACACAGAAAAGTATAAACAACAGTTTATCTATGATGAAGAAAGTATGGTTAGTGAACAGGAAAGACATCTTGCTCATGAGTTTAATACCTTGATTGATGATGCTATTGGGAAAAAGAAAAATACACTGATTACAAAAAGGTATGTCACAATATCGCAGAAAGCATTGAATTATGAAGATGCCAAAGCGATATTTTTTAATATCTACAGAAAAACAGAAGAAAAGTTTAAGGATTTAAAATCTAGTATTCGTATCGTACCAGTTAATGAGCGTTTGACTTTGATTCATGACTTTTGGAATATCCAAACAGCAGATGAAAAGGGAATCAAAGATTTTGAAGAATATCGTAAGGAAAAAGATCTAACGATTTATGATGTTCTTGCACCTCATGAATATATCAATCTAAGAGAAAGCGATTATATTGAAATCACTCCTCAAGATGTATTAAATTCGGATACAGAAACGGATGAAATCCATAAAAAACGCTTTATTCGTTGTCTGTATATTGAACCTGATTTTCCTAATGCAATTACTCCAAAGTTTTATAATATTTTAACTACGATTGAAGATTTACACCTTGTTACGACAATCAATATTCAGCCAAATGAAACGACCAAGATTGTAAAGAAATTATCCAAATTGCAATCAGGTTTGGAAACAGAGCGTTATAACAAGGTCAAACAATATGCGAAGCAACAGATGAATTATGAATACATGAAAGATAAGAAACTGGAAACAAAATTAGATGATGTTACGCAGATGATTGAAGATATTCAGTATAACGATCAAAAAGTTTTCTGTGAGAATATCTGTTTATGCATTGTTGCTGATACCTATTCTGAATTAGAAGAACAGACTGTTAAAATTCAAAATAAAGTAGGAGAAATGTTAATTCGTATTTTACCTTTAAAATGGCAACAATTAGAAGGAATTCAAAATACACTTCCATTAGGACATAACACACTACAATTCCAACATAAGGAAACTTCTGAAGCAACAGCTGTTCATGTTCCATTCAACTCTAAAGATTTTGCACATCCTAAATCTATCTTTATGGGAATCAACTTAGTAAGTAGAAACCCTATCTTTGTAGATAGAAAACGACTGATAAATGGAAATGGATGTATTTTAGCGACATCAGGAGCAGGGAAATCCTTCCAAGCGAAAACAAATGCTGAACAAGTATTACTACGCTATCCTGATGATGAAATTATTTTTATCGATTTCCAAAAAGAATATGGAGATGCCGTAAATGAATTAAATGGACAGACCATTACAATTTCCGATTCTACAAAAACATACATCAATCCATTAGACTTAGATCAAAACTATAGTCTGTCTGAAGATGGTGGAGATTCGCCAGTTAAAGCAAAAGTTGAATATATGCAAGGTTGGGTGGAATCTATTATTGATGAAGGTAGCCTTAGTCCGATTGAAAAGACGATTGTAGATAGATGTGTACGACATATCTTTGAAGATTATGAAAAAAGTGGATTTACTGATGAAAGTAAACAACCTTTATTAAAGGACTTTCAAGAAGAATTAAATGTTCAACCTGAAGAAGAAGCGAAAAAGATGGCAAAAGCCCTTGAGCGTTTCGTTAAAGGTACACAGGATATTTTCTCTCATCCTACCAATGTTGATATTCATAACCGAGTTGTATCGTTTGATATTTCTGAACTTCCTGCTTCTATACAAACAGCAGGATATTTAGTAGTCCTAGACCATATTATGAATCGTTTAATAAAAAACCGAGCGAAAGGTATCAATACATGGATCTATATTGATGAATTCCATATCTTGCTTGCCAATCCATCAGGTGCTGAATATGTAGCTAAGATTGTCAAAATTGGTCGTAAATACAATGCTATGATTACTGTTATTACACAAAATATCGAAGATGTTTCTGCGAACGAATGGGGTAGAAAAATCTTAGGAAATGCCGAATTTGCTATCATTTTGAAACAAAAGAAGCGAGATCGACAGATTATTTGTGATATTTTCGATATTTCTGAAGGGGAAGCACGATATATCGGTAATGATGCTAAACAAGGGCAAGGTGTCATTGTCTTTGGTTCAGATAAGATTCCATTCTATAACCATGTGCCAAAAGAATTCCGTATCTACCAGTTGAACAATACTGATAAAAAGGCGATTGCTAGAACATAAAGTGTATGTCAAAAGAAACTAGAAAAGATGTCAATAAGACATTTCGTTCAGGGGAGTTTGCTACCAGTAAAGGACTTCGTTGGACTGGTAAGGGATTGGATAAGAGTGCCAAATTTGTTTCCGAATGGAAATATAACAGACAAGGAAGCCAAGATGATGGCTCAGGTGGAAGTGGTGGAAAGGCTACTTTAGGAATTCAAACACAAGTTGATAAACCAAATGCAGAGGATGGTAATGCATTGTCACAAGAGAATGATAATAGTGCTGTAAAAACGACAGGTTCACTTTCTAAATCAGATAACGATATTCCAATCAGTAGTATGAATGAACAGGAAGGTTCTGCTGTTTTAGGTATTAAAACAATGGAATCTTCCAATGGTGTTTCTGTTGAGAATGCAGTTATAGGAAATAATGATAAAAACAGTACTATTTCCAATATCAAGACATTAGCAAATACTGGGGATGGAAAGAAAGGCACAGGTCAAAACTTAAAAAGAAAAATGGGGGAAGGAGAAGAGGGTTCACAACACTCAAATCGTTTCGTTTCTTTTATAAATCGACATACTTTTGACTTTCAACCAACGCAAGGTAAATTTTCCAAAGCAGTCACTGTGGTAGGAAAAACTTCTGTAGAAGCAAGCAAGGTTGTTAAAAAAGGGGCAAGACTTTCTCATAAAGTAGAAAAAGCAACCAATGGCGAAGATGCTACAGGAATGAAATTCATTGAAGGAGAAGTTGGACGAAAGGCAGGAAAGGTAGCGGGAAAAGTTGGGAAAAAAGTTGGAAAAACGACAGCAAAATATACCTATAAAGGTGGTAAAAAGGCAATACAATTTTCTTATGTAACTGTAAAATCTTCTATTAAAAAAGGAGTGCAAGTTGCGAAGGCAAGTACCACGATAGTGAAACGAGCAATGACAGTTATCTTTCAAACTGTTACAAAAGCTGTTACTACTATCGCTCAATTCCTTGCTCCTTTCACGATGGCGATTATAGTTGGTGCAGTTACAATGGCACTTTTTATTGTTATCTTTGCAGGTTCATCAGCTAGTGCTGAAAGATGTTCTACTGATTATGTATTTTCAGATGGAACAACAGAAGGAAATGCACAGGCTGTATGGACATACTTAAAAGGAAAGGGATTATCGGATGAAGCTGTTTCAGGCGTTATGGGAAACATGGAGCGTGAATCCAATTTTGATCCTGCCCTAATTGAAAAAGGGTATCCATATCAAGGACATGGCTTAATCCAATGGAGTTATGGAAGAAAAGACAATTTATTGAAACAGGCAACCTTAAAAGGTGTTTCATGGACGGATTTAAACTTTCAACTAAACTTCTTATGGGAAGAATCCTTATCCCCTGAATCCTATTATGGAAAACAATTACAGAGGGAAGGATTTTATGAAAATAAAAGTCCATCAAGATGTGCTTATTTGTTCCATAAGATTGTAGAAAGGTCGAGTGATTCCTATCAGTCGATTTTAAATACTCGCTGTAAGTCGGCAAAGAAGTGGTATGATAAATTAAAAGGTACATATAAACTGACAGACTCTACAGGATGTGCAACAGGTTCTATTGAAGGTGATCCAAACTTTGGGAATACAGATGCTTGGGTAACAAAAAATCCATATGCACAAGCAGGCTTATATGGTCAGTGTACTTGGTTCGCATGGGGAAGATTCTATGAAATCTATGGATTTAGCCCTGGTTTTACTGGAAATGGATATTCGTGTGTAGCACAGTTGTTAGCAACGCATCCAGACAAATTTGAGTTCAGTTTGATACCGAAAGTAGGAGCTGTCGGTTCTTCAGATGTTGCTCATAACCATGTATGGATCGTAGTCGGTGTAGAGGGAGAAAAGATTACCATTCAAGAGGGAAACTTAAATGGTAAGACAGATTCCTTTGAAGTAGCAAAGAGTGACTGGCATACAGTTACATACTCATTAAGTCAATTACGAAGTATTTATGGAAATATTTCTTTTGCAAATCCTAAGTAAATGAGGTGGTATCATGAAAAAAGTAATACTAGGAATTGTTGGAGTAATTGTGGTTTTAGGACTTGCTATAGGTGTCAAGATATATGTATTTCCTGAACCAACACACTTAGATGTTTTATCAAACTTAGAGCTTACATTTGAAGGTATGGAAGAAAGCGGTAAGGCGTCCATAAAAGGAAACGATATTCAATATGATGGAGATGATAAAGAAGTCCTAGACTTTATTGCATCTTTGAAATATGAAATATCTCCTAACAAAAATCTAAGCAATTATGATGATGTGGAAGTGAAAGTGATTTTTGATGAAAAAGCAAGAAAAGAAGCGAATGTAGAACTTGAAAGCACATCACGAACATATCAAGTAAGAGGATTAGAAGAAACTCCTGAACAAAAGGCAGAACGAGTAGAAATTATTGATGGACATGAAGTGCCGAGGGATTGGGAACTAGAAGATGAAGATAAAAAAGCCTATATTGAATATTTAAAACAGTTAGAAAATGCTGAAGATGAACTTGTCGAAGAAAAAGGTGCATATACAGAGTGGATGAAAGGAAATTCTAAAGAAGAAACAAAAAAAGAGAATAAAGAATTCCTCACAAAAGATTATGCCAATAATTCCACTGTCGCTTTTAAACGAGCAAATGAGTATGGATTAACATCTTCACAAGAATTCAAGGTACAGCCAATCATTAAAAAAGATAAAACGATTGGCTACGAATGTATATTTAAGGGGTCTGAATAAGACTCCTTTTTTAGAAAGAAGGTGGAAAAATGAAATTATCTGTAGAACAGGCAAATATACTTGATAAGATTGTAGAAAAATCAAGAATGGATTGTTGGTTTTCAATAACAGATGATTTAACAAGTATTCATGATGTAGAAACAAATAGAAACATTAGTTTACGATATGGAATTGGGATATTGAATCAAGGAGTAACAGATCTTGTAAAAGATTATGGATTAAATGAACACGAAGTAATGGTGTATCACGATTTACTTATTTCTTTAGGACTTGAAAAAGAACAGAAGAAAGATATGACAAAAGATGATTTAGGTATGAATGGAAAATATACAATTATCAATAAAGTAGTGACTGGTACTGGGTTTAATGTAGTGCTTGGCATCAATGAAAATCATCCAATAAAGGAATATCGTTATGTGACTTGGACACAAAACGATAGAGGGTATGATGTAGGACATTATTTCGGTAATTTAAAAGAAGCTCAAGCAGATATGCTAGAACGTGCTTCTAATGAATTGAATATTGACTTACATGAAAAGTGGTACAATGAGTTCATGGAAAATGACATTCTATGTGCTTTATCCGAATTTCTTTCAGATGATGAAGTTGAACAACTGAAAAATGATAAAGAGTTTATGTCGCAAGCTAACCACTTATATAAAAAAGCCGATATTGGTGTAGATCAAGCGATAATTGATGGAATAAAGGAGCTTTATGAAGAATATAAAGAAATCACTGTAGTAGATTTTGATGAGGATTTAGATGAAATAGAAATGGAGTGATTGAATGGCAAAGAAAATAGCAATGGGAATCATGGCAACAATCATTGTTGTCTTTTTTGGATTGTCAGCCTATAAAAATTTCTTTGGACAAGAAAAGGAACCTGAAAAACCAAAGATAGATATATTTAAAACGGCAATGGAAAATGTGGATGTAAGTTATGTACCATATGGGGAGTCCAACGGAGATTGTTTATTATTCGTAACAAACAATAACAAGTTTCAAATCAATGTCACAGGAACAATTGTCAAAGAAGATGAAAACGGAGTGCATGATGAAGATAAAGATGATGAAATCAATATAAACATCAATCCACAACAAACCTATGTCATGGAAACAGTCAATCCAAACAATAAAGGGGCAAGGGAATCAAGACAAGAAATTACCTTTGATGCTTCTTCTCTAAAAGCCTCTCAAGTGGAAGGCAGTAATGAAGATGGTAAAAAATCAACAGAATTATTATTTCAAGATGATGTGAATGTGCAGATATTTCCTGATAAGAGAAATGATAGCGAACAACCTTTGATTACAATCGAAAACAATACGAACCATAAATTGTATGTACAAGGATATGTTGTATTCTATGGAAATAAAGAACAAACAGAAATTACAAATATAGCAAAAATCGAATTTGAAGATGTGCCAAAGAAAGATGTATATAAAGATTATATCTATATAGGTACTTCTGAAGAAGCAAGCGATAACTTCAAAATTTTTATCAATATGTGTGAATAGAAATTAGGTGACGAACATGGAATTAAGTGAAAGAGAACAAGAGATATTGAAACTGTATCGAGCTGATAAAAAGCGTAAAAGAAAGAAAAGGATTACATTGATTATGCTTCTTCTTTTACTGTCAATAGGTGGATATGGAGTGTATCGATATGTTCAATCCATGCCAACAGCACCTAAAGAAAAAATAGAAGAAAAACCTACAGATACAGTAAAACCTAACATTACACTTACAACAGAAAAAATCGAAATCTTTAAAGGAGAGGACATTGCGTATGAAAAATACATCAAAGAAGCAATGGATGATAAAGATGGAGATTTAAGTGAAAAAGTAAATTTTAATAAAATAGATGCCAATGAAGTAGGCGAATATGAAGTTCATTATCGTGTGAAAGATAAAGCAGGAAATGAATCTTCAGCAACTTTAAAAGTGGTTGTGAAAGAAAAAGAAAAGCCTAAAGAGAAACCAAAAGAAGAAGTGGTGGAACAGCCAGTACAACAAGTACCTCAACAAGAACAGCAACAAACTCTACCACCACAGCCACAGCCTGCACCACCTGTTACAAAATACTTTATGTTTACAGATGGTTATACTATGGATAATGTAACCAGTGCTTGTCAAAATGAATTGGTTGCTTCAGGAAGGGCAGGAGTTTGTACTCCAATTCAAGATGCTAGTGGTATCTATACAGGAATGCGTTTGGATTTATACTAAGAAAGGATAACTTTTTATGAAAAGAAAACTAGAAGAACAAATCAAAGAAAGTGATAAATATAATCCATCTACGATCGAAGCAGAATATGATAATTACGATAGTCAGGAGGAAATTATTGATGAAGAAATGGAACAAGATGAAATCGAATATAGCTGATGAAGAATTAAAATATAAATTCATGAATGGTTATAATTTGTTTTATCAGGAAGATAGTGACAAAATTACCATCATTGGCATGAAGAAAAATTTGTTATTCTATTTAACATCTTCATGTAGTTCCAAGGATATTCCTATGGTAAAGACCATAAAGACTAGATGTAATGATATGGCTTGGTACATATTGGAATGTCCTTTCTTTCGCACAGAAGAAGGAAGATGTATCAATGTGAACGATTGTTATATGATGGGAGAAATGCCAAGACAAGAAGTAAATGTATTGAAAGAATACCTATCAAGAAAGGAGATTTATATTTAATATGGCAAATAGAGAAAGAACAATCGAAAATAAAATCAAATTTTATGAGAATAAAATTGTTGCTTCTGAAACATTGATAGCAGAAGAACAACAAAAATTAGAAGGGTATAAGCTGGAGCTGAAGAAATGGCAGGTACATAAGAAAAATCTTGAAAAACTATTTCAAGAAATTGATAATGATGTTTAATTCGGTAAAAATTACAAGTGTAAAAAAATACACGCTATGAGAAGCCCATAATGGAACGCTAAGAGCCATCTTTACTTTCATGAACAACAAGTCAAAAAAGTTTGTAATTCGTCTTAGCGTTTGATTGTGGAAGCCGATTTTTTTCAAAAACGCAATTTTTAGTTCAAAAATAAGAAAACGGACTAGGAAAGGATAAAAAAATGAAAAAAAGAGTATTTATTGATATGGATGGAACATTGTATAGATTCCACGATCATATATTAGATGAATCAGGGCATGTGCAAATCGAAAAAATGTACGAACTTGATTTTTTTGTAAAATTAGAATCATTTGAAAATATGAAGGAAGCTATCAATCTTTTACATTCAGTAGATAAAGAAGAAATTGAGATTTTTATTCTTTCTTCTGCTGACACAAAGGAAGTTGTTCATCAAAAAAATATTTGTATTGATAGAGATTTTCCATTTATTGATGAAGAACATAGGTTGTTTCCAAAAACATGGGAAAGTAAAACCGACAAAATACCTGAAGGAATTTATGTAGGAGATATTTTAATTGATGATTACAATGTCAACCTTGAACAATGGAAAGATAAGGGCGGTACATCAATTAAGTTTGTGAACAACATCAATCATCAAGGAAAAGGTAGATATGGTGGAGATGTAGGCAAACTATGGGAGCATGAAATATTACGCTACGATATGAAACCAAAAGAAATCGTATTAAACATTGAAGAAATAATTGGAATACAGAGAGATAGATTTTTATTTCGATTTCCTGATGAAGAAATAAATAAAACTATTATGGAAAAAGTAAGTTCCGTATTTAATGAATGGAATTTATGTGAACATAATGGCAGTGTTTATATGGTTTATACAGGCGATTTGGAAGAAAACATTATTTTTGACTATCAATGGATGATAAAAAATATTGATTTAGAAACAATAGAAAATGGTTGCTACTCTAGTTATGCAGAAGCATTGAATTATTGGATTGATGATATCTCTAATGATATAAAAGATTTAGGTGTGTGGGATGAGGATAAAGGACACGATTTTTATTTGTCTGTTGAGCAGATTGAATATTGTGGTTTGAAAGAGCAATATCAAGAAGCCAAAGATTATGTGTTAGAAATGTTTGAAGAAGATTTGGATGAAATAGATAAGTAAGTGTGAAACAATCTTCATTTTCTTATAGGAAGCAGGAAAATGCTATCTATTAGAGTGATTAGAAATCTGTTATAATAAGAATACGAAATTGGATAATAGAAATCAAGAAAAAATTCAAAAATTATATCAATAATTTTTCATGGTTTTTATTGCATGCTGAAAACCCCTGAAGAAAAAGCGCTTTTTTTCAGGGTAGTTTTGGTGTATAATCTCGTTGTTATTTATTGTACTGGTATAACTCACCAGTTTTGCACATGCTATAAATTATTCGTACTAATTTACTAGCACATGCAGTCTTTGCAGCTTTCGAACACATCGGGTTTGATTGCTGCTTTTTCTTTATATAGAAATCCTTAATACTATTATCATCTCTCTTAAGCCTTATAGAACACGTTACAGCCAGATATAATAAACACCTTAATCGTTTATTGCCTTTTTTAGTAATGTGCATATGATCCCCGTCATTCTGTCCACTTTCACTGATTCTTGGATCCAGTCCGGCAAAGGCTACTAACTCATTCTTCTTTTTAAATCTTGTCATGTCACCTAGTTCTGCAATAATACGTGCAGCTAGGTTATCTCCAATACCTGGAATAGATTTGATTATACTAAAGTCAGGTAGTTCCTGTGCTAGCTTAATCATTTCACCAATGGTTCTTTCAGCTTCTGCCATATCTTCTTTTAATTTCTTGATGAATCTCTGAAGTATTAATACTTCAATATCATCCTTATCACATCCTGAATAGATGGTTTTAGAATACTCTATTGCCTTGTCAGCCATTGTATCACTCATTGCCTGACGATGACATGTTTTACTCTGAATCACTTTAGATACGGTATTAATCTTCTTTTTCTGAAGCATTTCTGGATGTGGATATTTTTCAATGACAGCTAAAGCGACAGGACCATACAGATCATCATACAGCGTATCATAGCCTGGAAATACAACATCCAGCTGTGCTCTGAATGTAACCTTATCTTTTCTTAAATGAACCAATATATCCTCATAATAGCGTGATAATTCCCTCAGTTCATGATATATCGTTTCTGGTTTATGACTGTTATGAAGACTATGGCTGTAATATGTTTTTGCGATTGATTTTGGGTCAAGCTTATCTGTCTTTGGACTTCTTAGTGAATCATTCTTTCTTGTTTTGGCTGATAATAGTGGATTAATAATAAACTGCTTGATATTATTGTCTTCAAGCACTTTCTTAAGGACACGATGGTAAACTCCTGTTGCCTCATAAACAACACATACTTCTGTTTCCAGCTTCTTTTCCATCTCTCTGACAAGACTCACTATCTCATCAAATCCTTCTTTGGTGTGCTTTATTGAACGTGAACCTGTATACTTCACATTCATTTCCTTGAATGCCTGATAATCTGATTTACCCTTAGAGACATCAATGGATACTATTGGACCTTTCATAGATCATTCCTTCTTTCCTTTAGTATTTGAAAGCATAACTTCCCGATTTATGACTATCTATTTTCGTCTTACATGCAGGCTCTATCAATAAATCAAAAGGCCTATTTGGATATAAACTGACTCATGTCATAAAAGGAAGCAGAGAACTTTTTTTAACGAAATCACAACTGTGTTTCCAAGAGAACCTCTCTCTGCTTTCTTAAGTCTATTATAATGTATGCCTACAAAATAAAAGACTAGAAGTTAAATTTAAGCAACCTCTAGTCAATATGTTTATTTAGTGAAGAGAAGAACGATACATTAATAGTCGTAGCTATCAATCGTTGTTTACGAGCTTACCTTATGGATGTCTCAAGTTATAATGATTAACTTCTCTTCAGTGATATGATATCACTTCTAGATAAAATAAAAAACTAGAATTATTACTTGAATAACTTCTAGTTCTATAATACGAAAGAACCTCATTGCTGAGATTCTAATTCGTTTTGTTTTGAGTCTGTTTCTAACTCGTCGGGTTCTTTTGCAGGTGTTTCTACGTTTCTTACTTCATTACCTGTTGTGTCGCTCATATCTGATTCGTTTGTTTGTGTGGTTTCAAGAGGTTTATCAGAGATTGATGTGAAATAGCCTGGAGAATTAATTCCGCCATCAATTCGTGCCGCGGTTGAATCAATGAATGTTGGGTCATATTTTGTTCCGGCTCCTCCGACTAGAGAGGTGCAATTATCAAAAATACTTGTACTGTTAATTGATGTCACATCAAATTTATCAGATATATATATAGTCTGCAATTGTGATGAATTGGTAAATAAATTATTGATATATTTAACGTTTTTAGTAGAGAAGCTTGATAAATCTAATATTTTGAGTGAATAACAATCTCTAAAAAGATCGTTCATATTAGCAACGCCTTCAGTATTAAAATGATTAAGCCCAATAATTTCTGTTAAATTCCAATTTCCACCAAACATATAATTCATTGCATATGCTTTTGATGTGTCGAAGGATGAAAGGTTTAAAGTCTTAGCATTAATACCTTGAAACATACCAGCAAAATCAACACATTTAGAAGTGTTAAAGTTTTCTAAACCTTGAATATTTTCCAGTTGAGTACACAGTCCAAACATTCTGAATAGTACTTCACAATTTGATGTATCAAAGTTAGATACATCTATGGATTTTAATGAAGTACAATCAAAGAGAAAATCATGGAAATTTTTTACAGAAGACGTATTCCATGAAGAAACATTCAAATTTTTTATCTTATCACAATAAGCGAACATAGAATTACAGTTTATTAAGCTTTTAGTATTCCAACCATTAATATTAATATTACGTGCTGAACAATGATTAAACATGTAACCAGCATCTTTCATCTGGGATACATCTAAGTTATGCAAATCTAAATTATCAACTGATATGTATGAAAATAAGCTTATGCAATTTTCTGAAGCGATAACTTTTCCACCATTTGGATTATATATATGTAGGCTGTTGTCTTTAAAATAAACATATGCCTTTGATTTATAAGAAGTTAATTCACCAATCTTTGTAATATTATTTGGGAGAAAATCATCAAAAGTGACAGTTTGTGCTGATGTTTTATTTATTAACTCTTGTAATTCATTGATTTTAGAAAAGTTCAAATCATACATTACACCTTTTGGATTTGCTGTAACATGGACTTCTAATAGATTATTGTTTTCGTCTGTAACAACATAACAACCTTCCATTGGAGAAGCCTCATCAATAAACTTAACTCCTTTTTCTAGCCGGATGTTTTTAAGTACTATTTCTCCTCCGTAGCCCATTTTTTGCCACATAGTAGCGGTAGTATCCTTGTTGTAAAGTTTTCCATTTGCATACATATCAACAATACCAACATTTTCAAATCCTTGACCTTCTACTCCGTTTGTTATACATCTAATGCTTGTTGTTTTGCCAATGTTAAAAATTGCATATAATTTTTCTGTATCAGACTTAACAATACTTCCTGAGTATATTGAAGTTCCACTTTCATCTTTCCAAGCAATAAAATCGTATCCATTTTTAACAGGAACTGGTAACTGCCCATAAGAGCTTCCATTCTTAACCGTATAAGCAACCTTATCTTTTCCATTCACCGTACCGCCGTTGCAGTCAAGCTGAATGGTTCGTGTTTCTATAGGATTCATCGTAAACTGGAGTTGATCCTGATAATTACCCGAGTATTTCACATCAGCTTCATTCTTTGAAACCTTAATGCTTTCTGAGAAGGAATCGCTGTCCTTGTCTATATACTGGGGTTCATATTCGAGCTTTGTCTTGTCCAGCTTGTAGGGGATAGAAGCTTGTTCATTCTTCAGATTGAAATTGTTCTTGCTTGTAATATCTATGTCTAACCATCGTTTTTGATACGTGTTTCCCGAAACCGTGAATGTTGTCTCGTCTTGGTCAGGGCTTAAACTGATTTCCGACGGTACATTAACAGAATAATAAGTCTCATTATTTTGAGGCACGCTTTCCGCCATAGCATGAGGAAGCCCACACAACAGTACACCTGCTGTTACGAGTCCACTCATTATTGATATTTTCGTTGTTTTTTTCATATCATCACAAATACCTCCTTACGGTTTACATTGAACCATAATTCGAATCCAAACATTTTCTCGTCATTTCTATGGATAAACACAAACAAAATCCTTGCAATACAATCAAAATCCACGTCAAATCTTCTAAAAGACCTTCTCGTAGCCCTCGAATCTATATCCAGATCAAAACATTACTATACAAAATGTGTAAATGAATAGAAAACTAATGGAAAGGGCGGGGAAAATGTTTGTTTTTAGGTTTTATGCCAGCGTAAACTCATTAATAGACGGGAAAATGTTTGTGTTCAACGGGATTTTGTTTGTTTTCTGTCTTGAATCAAGAATATTGCAGTCATGTTCTGTATAAAAAAAATCCAGAAGTCTCATCATATGATGATTTAAGCTATTATACATATATAGATAACATATGTTTTTTATATGGAGCTAACAAAAAAATTAAAAAATTTTATGGATACTATTTTTCTATTGATAAGATGTCCTCAAATGAATTGGAAAAAATGGAGTAATTTCTCAATTCAAAAAACCTAAGACCTAGAAGTTTATTATTTTAATCCAAATCTTTATCAGGTTTGGCTTTTTATATTCTTGATTTTCATCTATTTAAGAACTATAGTATCCATGAATTAGAAACATAAATATATAGATGTTCTTTTGCTTGTATTTAAATACACTAATTCAGGATATTTATCATCCAAAATTGTTTGATAAAGAAAGAAGGCTTTAATCATGAAATTATTCAAATATATTCTCTGCTTATTTTGCGCTATATCTTTAACAGCTTGTCACCAAGATGAAAAGCAAGATTTTTGGAAAGCTACCATTGATGCTGTTCAATCCAAATCCAAAGATAATGCGTACTTAAAAAACAACTGGAATATTGGTATAAGTTCAGATGAAGGCAAAAAGCATCAAAATATGGCTGCCCGCTATATCGTAGAAAACGACAATGAAACAACTACTACCATATTTGCTTTGCAAAACCAAAATGATAAAGAATATATATCCTATACATATACAACAGATGTAATTGAAGATACAAAAGAATATCAAAAGACAATAACTATTAATTCAACGAATAAGAAATATACAAAGTATGATATCCAATATAATTACTACGAATTTGAGAATGGAAACTACACATATGGAGAAGACGCAACTGGCTCAATATCAATCAATAAAGATGGCATTACATATGATAATGTTCCACTTTTAAATGAAGCAATCCAAAGCTGCTGTACAATAATTGATGATTTCCAGGAAGAATTTGATATCGATTATGAAGAATATGATTTTGATCCTCTACCATATCAAATGAAGGATTTGAATATTCCAAGTATAGATGAGATTCGGGAGGAAACCGCAACTTCTACAGACTACTATGGAGAACAAAGAATCAACGCAAAAGGATATACACTTGTTGATTGTTTAAGTATTGATAAAGATACAAATGAAGCAACCTATTCAACTTTCAATTACGAAAGACAGAGTGATGAGGAATCAATTCCATGTACACTTTCATTACAAGGTAATAACATTTATCTATTGACGCCAGATATGGATATTGATTTTACTTACTATATTTATAAAACAGACGACACCGTTTACATGTATTCCATAGACTATTCAAGTAATGAAATCATTGAGGATATTACCAACAACGGCGGAAATATGGCCGAGCAAGTTTTAAAAACCACAAATGACAGCTTACGAAAAAAGATTGCAGAACAATAAAGGCTATGACTTGTTTGATAGGAACGATATCAGGCAAGTCTTTTTTGTTTTCTTGGAAAAGCTAAATTATTTCTCGATTGTTTTAAGAACGCTCTCGTAGAACGAAAGTTACTTTTATAACTAATCCTACGAAAACATTATTTACCAAAGTGTGCAATTCGTCGTTGTCGGTTTTCGAGAGCGTTGTGAGAGGATTCGAGAAAAGAGAAGGGTATAAAAAAAGACTGAAATCATTGATTGATGATTCAGTCCTGTAGTATTTAATTACTTCAAAGCAATTAAACTGTTCATGATATTTGTAGTAATATCGTTTTGTTGTGTTGCCGTTAGATAGTTAGATGTACGAATGATTACAGTACCTACAACCTTATGTGATCCACTGCATAACATTCCTCCGCCATCGAAAGCAGATAAATATGTGTCACGTTTTTGAGCGTCTTCTTCAGTTTCAAAGACTTCGATACATCCACCACCGTCTGTACCTTTTTCAATGGAATCACCATCTTCAATATAGTTTGCAGCAGTGTCTACTAAATCCGATGTGAAGAAAATAGCAGAAGTATATCCACCCGCTTTATGAAGCATACCATTTACATCGTTTTCTTCATTCACAGCCAATGCTTGCGATACGTTTGGAATTCCGTTCAATCTTTCCAAAACAAAGGATTCAGATGGGTTGGTAACTTGTTTACGTTGAGCAATACTATCTTTCATAGCTTTTTTAGAGTCTGTTAAAGCTTGGATAATCTCAGCTTTATCAGCTTTCTTTTTTAGCTTTTTGTTAGCTTCTTTAATATCTTCTTTATTAGAAGGGCATTCAGGAACTTCAACGATTTGTTGTTTTGCTTGGCTGATAGTTTCTCTTGCTGTTTTTAAAACTGTATCATCCAAAGGTTTAACCTTGGATTTTGTCAACTTTTGCAATGCTTTAACATCCTTGTTGATAGTCTCGTTGTTCTTCTCAACGATTGAAGCTGTTTCTTCAAATGAAGATTTAGCTTTCTCTGTTTCAGCATCTGAACAGGCTGTTAAGCTAAATGCTAAAACAAACGATAATAGTAGTGCAAAGTACTTTTTCATAATAACGACATCTTCTTTCTTATTTACTTTCTTTGTACTCTTTAAGAACTTTACTCAACACATATTCTACAACTATAGTTTTATGTTGAACAGTGGCTTTATAATAAATAAATCTATATTGCGGAGACATTTTAATTGATTCAGTATCAGTATTTACAGGTTCTTGAGATTGGTCCATATTATAAGTCCACGAATAAAATTCTGCATTATATTCTAATGTTTCTGATAGCTCATACATTTTTAATTCTAGATCATCACCATCATAATTTGCAGGAGCAGTCATCATTTGAGAGCCATCTATACCAATAATCGCAAGATAAGAACTAAAACTATTTGTTACATCTTCAGTTTCATATATAAGATTATCAGGAAATGCTTTACTCATAGTCTTATCATCATTATCAAAAAACTCTTTTACAACTCCATCAATATTCAAAAGAAGTCTTGATTTTGCATATCGAAGCAGCAAAATAGACATATCTAGGTGAATAGATTAAAAATATAAGTATGAAATTAAGCAAATTCATTATTTACTTATGATATAGTAAGCTTGGTAAATAAATATATTATAAATTTAATGAGCTTTATGAATTTACAAAAAAATAGAGAAGGGAATTTAATGGCAAGTTTTAAAATGAGTTGCTTTGATCTCTCTCATCGTATAAATCTATTTTATTTTGACGAAAGGAGTGAATGTCGTAACAAATTCTTATCGACTAACTTAATGAAGAATATAGAAAATATGGCTCAAATAGTTGAGACAATTAAACTTGCTGATGAAGAAACTGAATGGAACAAATTGGAATACTTCGATAGTTTATATAATAAAAGATACAGATTCTGATGCTTGCCGAAAGTGATAAGAACAAGTACGAGATGCCAGAAACAAATGTTGAAAACTTAGCTTACGAAAGCAAGATGATCAACATCGTGATTGGCAAAGTCCATCAAATCTACACAGATGTAACATCAGACGATATTGCACGATATGTTCGACAAATCTTGGCAGAAGATGAATATCATCGTATGAAACCAACTGAAGTTGCCAAAGAGGTAGTTGCCAGCATCACAGGAAGTCCAACTCGTAAAAAGAGAAGACCTTCATCAAAAGCACCTGCATCTAAGAACATCTGCGATTACATCTCGAATGCATAGAACAAAGAGACTAAATGTTTCTTTGTTTTTTAGTATGTAAACGCTTTGATTGTATCAAGGTATATGGTACAATATAAGTGAAAAGGAGGACATAGTATATGATGTCATTAGATTGGATGGTTTACGCTTTAGGTGCCGTAGCTGTTGTTTTCTTAGTTGCCATGTTCTTCAAGTATAAAAAGCACAATAGATATGCTGATAAATTTGAAGACACATATCCAGACGCAAAGTAAGCAACTTTCAGACGTGTTTTCTAAAACGATGATAACCACAAGCAGAATCGAAAGGTTCTGCTTTTTTTGTGCTTTCACAAATAAACGAAGTAAACTTTGGAAGTTCTTAGTTTCATGAAGTGAGAACAAATCTTTTTCGTAAAAGAAGCTGTTACTTTCATATTACGTAAACAAGATATTTTCGTAAAAGAAGTTCTTAGTTTCATAATGAAGAAACACGTTAATTTCTTAAAAGAAGTTGTTAGTTTCTTAAAGAAGCTGTTAGTTTCACGAAAACGCAAAATGTCTCCCCAAAATTAACAACTTCCGTTATTAGTCTTTTTTTATGCCTTTTAGCTCGTTTTCCTTAAACTAAGCGTTACTTTTATAAAACTGATTCAGTGAAATGACCACATTTTCCTTAAACTAAAAACTTCTTTTAGAAAACTCATACAGTGAGTTGGCACTAAAACGGTTAAACTAAGAATTACATTTAGAAAAGTGAAACAGTGATTTGGCACGTTTCCATTAAACTAAGAACTTCCAAAGGTTTTATAGGCTTTTTCAAGAGAGTTGTCGCAGGAGTGTTCGTTTACCAATTATTTATGTGGCATTTTCTCGTTTTCTCTCACGGTGTTTTCGTTAGTGTTTCAAATGGGGATAACTCAACCAAAACATTACTTCTCATAGTGTGCAATTTCAGGGCTGTTGAAAGAGGCTGTCGAGAAGGTACAAAAAAATTGGATAATAGAAATCAAGTAAAAATTAAAAAAATATCAATGATTTTTCATGGTTTTTATTGCACGCTGAAAATCCCTGAAGAAAAAGCGCTTTTTTTCAGGGTGGTTTAGGCGTATAATCTTGTTGTTATTTGTTGTACTGGTATAACTCACCAGTTTTGCACATGCTATAAATTATTCGGACTAATTTACTGGCACATGCAGTCTTTGCAGCTTTCGAACACATCGGGTTTGATTGCTGCTTTTTCTTTATATAGAAATCCTTAATACTATTATCATCTCTCTTAAGCCTTATAGAACACGTTACAGCCAGATATAATAAACACCTTAATCGTTTATTGCCTTTTTTAGTAATGTGCATATGATCCCCGTCATTCTGTCCACTTTCACTGATTCTTGGATCCAGTCCGGCAAAGGCTACTAACTCATTCTTCTTTTTAAATCTTGTCATGTCACCTAGTTCTGCAATAATACGTGCAGCTAGGTTATCTCCAATACCTGGAATAGATTTGATTATACTAAAGTCAGGTAGTTCCTGTGCTAGCTTAATCATTTCACCAATGGTTCTTTCAGCTTCTGCCATATCTTCTTTTAATTTCTTGATGAATCTCTGAAGTATTAATACTTCAATATCATCCTTATCACATCCTGAATAGATGGTTTTAGAATACTCTATTGCCTTGTCAGCCATTGTATCACTCATTGCCTGACGATGACATGTTTTACTCTGAATCACTTTAGATACGGTATTAATCTTCTTTTTCTGAAGCATTTCTGGATGTGGATATTTTTCAATGACAGCTAAAGCGACAGGACCATACAGATCATCATACAGCGTATCATAGCCTGGAAATACAACATCCAGCTGTGCTCTGAATGTAACCTTATCTTTTCTTAAATGAACCAATATATCCTCATAATAGCGTGATAATTCCCTCAGTTCATGATATATCGTTTCTGGTTTATGACTGTTATGAAGACTATGGCTGTAATATGTTTTTGCGATTGATTTTGGGTCAAGCTTATCTGTCTTTGGACTTCTTAGTGAATCATTCTTTCTTGTTTTGGCTGATAATAGTGGATTAATAATAAACTGCTTGATATTATTGTCTTCAAGCACTTTCTTAAGGACACGATGGTAAACTCCTGTTGCCTCATAAACAACACATACTTCTGTTTCCAGCTTCTTTTCCATCTCTCTGACAAGACTCACTATCTCATCAAATCCTTCTTTGGTGTGCTTTATTGAACGTGAACCTGTATACTTCACATTCATTTCCTTGAATGCCTGATAATCTGATTTACCCTTAGAGACATCAATGGATACTATTGGACCTTTCATAGATCATTCCTTCTTTCCTTTAGTATTTGAAAGCATAACTTCCCGATTTATGACTATCTATTTTCGTCTTACATGCAGGCTCTATCAATAAATCAAAAGGCCTATTTGGATATAAACTGACTCATGTCATAAAAGGAAGCAGAGAACTTTTTTTAACGAAATCACAACTGTGTTTCCAAGAGAACCTCTCTCTGCTTTCTTAAGTCTATTATAATGTATGCCTACAAAATAAAAGACTAGAAGTTAAATTTAAGCAACCTCTAGTCAATATGTTTATTTAGTGAAGAGAAGAACGATACATTAATAGTCGTAGCTATCAATCGTTGTTTACGAGCTTACCTTATGGATGTCTCAAGTTATAATGATTAACTTCTCTTCAGTGATATGATATCACTTCTAGATAAAATAAAAAACTAGAATTATTACTTGAATAACTTCTAGTTCTATAATACGAAAAGAGAAAAGGAAATAGGAGAAAGATATGAAACTAATTAAAAAGATTGCAGCCATTATGTTTGCGTTCATAATGGTATTCTCATTAAGTACAAACGTAAAAGCAGTAACTACTTCAGGTAGTACACAAGATCTCAATACTGGTACTATAAAAATTACAAATCCGAAAGCAGGTCATACTTATAAATTATATAGAATCCTAGAATTGGATAGTTTTAGCTATGAAGATAATTCTAAAGATACTGGTAACTATTCGTATCGTTTAAGAACAGATGCGGATGGTGCCAAATGGAAAGACTTTATTGAAAAAGATGCTAAAAATGATGGATATGTTACTGTTGATAAAAATGGATATGTAACAAAAGGTTCAAATTCAAGTGAAACAGACTATGTTAATTTTGCTAAAGCGGCAATCAAATATGCTAAAAATCATGATATTATCGCAGATAGAGAAGTACCAGTAAACAATACTAATCCTTTGGAAATTACTGGATTAAAATTAGGCTTTTATGCAGTTGATTCAAGTGTTGGTGCACTTTGTGGTTTAACTACTGCTGATTCTACTACAGAAATTCAAGAAAAAAATGAAGTTCCGACAATAGTAAAAGAAGTGAATAATAAATCTTCTTATCAAAAAGGATGGCATGATAGAAGCTATGCTAATATTGGAGACGAAATTGAATTTAAAACTACTTTAACTGTTCAGAAAGGTGCGGAAAACTATATTTTACATGATATATTAGGCAAAGGATTTACATTAGATCGAGAATCTATTAAGGTAACTAAAGCTGATGGAGTAACATTACAAGCGGGTACAGCTTATATATTAACGTTTGGCGATAACAAAGGGTCTGATACTACACCTTGTTCATTCCATATAACATTTGAAAATCCTTTCTATACTGGATTAAATCCGGGGGATCAATATACTATTACTTACAAGGCAATTTTGAATAAAGATGCGTATATTGGAAATAATCCGACAGATAATTCTGGAAATAAAAATACAACTTGGTTGGCATATGGAGATTCTCAAACCGATAATAAGATTACAAATACATATACATACCAAATTCCAGTGTTTAAATTTACTAAGCAGGGCTCTGATCAAAAAGGGTTGGCAGATGCTACATTTGAATTAAGTAAAGACAAAGAAGGAACACAGAAAGTACATTTTGTGAAACTAAATGCAGAAGGCGACTATGATGTTTATAGAGTTGCAACTACTGATGAAACTGGTGTTGATTCAATTACAACTAATAGTAATGGTAAATTTAAGTTGGTTGGTCTTTCTGATACATATTATTTAACAGAAACAAAAGCTCCAAAAGGTTATAATAAATTAACTGAACCATTAAAAATATATGTTTCTGATCAAAATGCAATTCAGGTTGATGCAGGATCACCGAAAGCTACAGTCGAAGTGGAAAACAACAAAGGTTCATTACTACCATCTACTGGTGGTATGGGTACAACACTAATTTACTTGATTGGTGCTGCACTTGTACTAGGATCAGGTATTGTATTGGCTAATAAGAAGAGAGCGAAAGCTAAATAGTTTTATTGATTAAATTATGTTGTATGGGGGGGAATATTGTTTTCCCCTTCTATACAACAATAGGGAGAGGGTTGTAAAATGAGAAAACATATGTCAACTATAATTGCGATACTTGTTTTTATTACAGGCTTGTCCTTATTGTTGTATCCAACGGTGAGTAATTATTGGAATTCTTTACATCAAAGTCGTGTTGTCGCAAATTATTCGGATAGTATGGCTAAGTTATCTAAACAGGATAAGCAGGCTGAGATTGATCGGGCTGTTGAATATAATAGTGGGTTAATCAATAATGGTGGTCGTTTTACTCCAAGTGAATCTGAACTTGATTTGTATAAGAGTCTATTAAATGCAGATGGTACGGGTATGATGGGATATATTACGATTCCTAAGATTGGTGTAAAGCTTGCGATTTATCATACGGTAGATGATGCTGTATTGCAGGTGGGTGTTGGTCATTTAGAGGGTTCAAGTCTTCCTGTAGGAGGTAGTGGTACGCATTGTGTTCTATCTAGTCATAGGGGTCTTCCGAGTGCGAAGTTATTTACAGAATTGGATCGTATGAAAAAGGGGGATGTATTTTATCCAATGTCATTAAGTTAAGCTAACGGGATAGTGGCAGTGATAAATTCTTATTAA
>OLGF01000828.1_pt1 | contig 35572 bp, 22 predicted proteins | sample 1604971 | NCBI WGS metagenome assembly OLGF01 (sample SAMEA3888902, study PRJEB22519) | human gut metagenome | biome: human gut; feature: human-associated habitat; material: faeces | place: Denmark | collected 2011 | reverse complement strand
GCGGTGGCTTAATCGTGAAACTAGCCAAGAACGAATACATCATAGCTGGTAATGGTATCGTCGTAGTTTTCCAAAGTAAGACAGAAAAAGCGCAAGCTGAAGAAAAGAAACTCGGTGAGGACGGATTTGTTGACAACGGTGGAACCGAAACAAAGAAACAAACCGCTACTTTCAAAGGTAAGCGTATCGGTATCGGATATGTTGACCAGGTTGAAGTAGACAAAAACGGTAAATTACAGTTTATCCGCCGTGATAATGGCGATCAGGACCACCAGGGACGCCATGCCCGCATCTCATGTGGCGACAATAAAATACTCCACATCAAGCTATACGAATACTAAAACGTCAATATATAATAAGGTATAAAGGGGATTTGCTGCTGCGTATCCCCTTTTTTTTGCCCTAATATGTCGGTTTTATCGTACATGAAACATTTAAAAACACGCAAGATACAAATACTGCACTTTACGAAAAAGGGCATATCTTTGCAGCAGAAAATCAATAAAAACAAAATTCGTATATAAACCAACGAACGAGTTTTAAACCAATTAAATCATAAAAACCAATTAATCATGAAACATGCAGGTAATGCTTTAAAGTACCTGTCTTTGCAGTTTATATTCGTTGCATTCCCATATCAGACTGCAGTGGCTCAAAACGGTAATGTAAAAGGTACAGTAGTCGCAGACGATGGTCCAGTAATTGGAGCGACAGTTCGTGTTAAGGGGCAACCAAACTCAGCTACCGTCACCGACCTAGATGGTAACTTCGTATTGAAGGCTCCTAAAGGTGCAACTTTACAGATTTCTTATCTTGGCTACAAGGATAAAGAAATTAAAGTTGGCAATGGTCCTATTGATGTAACTTTGGAATCAGATGCCCAGGCTCTGAACGAAGTTGTCGTCGTAGGTTATGGTATCATGCGCATCCGCGGTACCAACTCTTTGAATGCCACTTCCCAACCTATCTTCGTTATTGATGGTGTCATCATCGACTCCGATGGTTCTGACAATGGTAACAGCAACCCATTCTGAAGTCACTCATCGCCCCTACCCTCGTAGTAGAAAGTGATGGCGACATTGCCAATGTTCTCTCTGGCGATGCATTCTCAGTGGTGTATCGCCCTCTTTCGTTATAAATTGTTAAGAAAACAAAGAAATAAGTCAATAAAAGTACAACGGATTCATATTTTCACTATTTTTGTGCAACGTTAGTACAAAAGCCATTTGCTTGTATCATTCAAATGCGTACTAGCCGATAATACCGGGGGTTCCGGCATCTGACTCAAACGAAAAGAAGAAGATGAACAAGAGTAAAAGCATAGGCCTGATGCTGGTCTCCGCTATACTACTTTTATGTAGTTGTTCCAAGGAAAACGTGATGAACGAATCATCACAGGTAACTAACCATGAGGTAAGCATTAGCTTCTTCGAGAAAACGATAGAAGATATCTCTTCTGCCTCAGATGTCTCATCGGCACGTATGCATTCCACCCGTGCTGATAACAAAACGACCTTGGCAGCCTGCCACAGGTTTTCAGAACTGGAGGTAGCATTGATACCTAGTGATTCCGAGAATGATTCAGGCTATGTCGTAAGACAAGACAGTCTGGGCGATAATTTCGGCAAGGTAACCTTCGATGTTCCTGAAGGCACTTACCACATGGTTGCTGTAGCCGCAGTCACCCCTATGCCTTTGGATAATCGTATTTCCATCAAGTCGGCTACCGAAGTCAGATTTCCGAATGATCAGGTCACCGATATGGTGTATGCCTATAAGGATATTACGGTCAGTCCTCAAGTAAGCAACCAGAATTTTGATGCCACATTGTCACGAGGCGTGAGTGCCTTCGTTCTCAGGAGCTCTATTGAAACTCCATTAAATGTAGCCGGCGAATCCATAGAGATTTCCGGAGATTGCGGTGTGGTATTCAATCCTGCAACCGGCACATGCAAGACAGAGGCTCCTATCCATTACGAAAGAGTATTTGATGCCAAGAAGTACCAGTACAATCATTTATTCTTCACGGTCTATACGCTTTTGAAGGCTGATGATGTAGAGAATCTTCATGTAAAGTCGCAGGCTAAGGACAAGAATGGCAAGGTCATCAAGGAGTGCAATTTTGACAATGTGCATCTGGTAAAGGGTAAGTTAACCCGTTACGAGGGTAATTTCTTCAATAATAGCAGTACCACTTCGTTTACTGTTTCCGAAACGGCATTAACAGAAAGTGGGTATTCCAAGACATTCTAGAAAGAATATATCGTATTTATATAAAATAAGGTGTATACTCTTTAGCCTTCGATGATGAAAGGCTAGGGGGATACACCTTATTAGTATAATAAATCTAAAAATTTTTGGTTAGAACTCTACTTTCGCATATCTTTGCACTTAAAAAAAGTGGCACATGTGCCAGAATTTTTAAGTAGCATGAAGGAAATTAAGCGCGAATATTATCTCAACCAACTCATATCAAGCAAACAAAATGGCTTGATAAAGATAGTTACAGGTATCAGAAGATGTGGCAAATCATATCTTCTATTCAAGTTGTTTAGAGATCATCTCCTGGCAGATGGCATTTCTCCAGATCATATTATATCTCTGGCTTTGGATGATATACTGAACGATGAATACTGTGACCCCAAGAAACTGCTACACTATATTAAAGGTAACATCAAAGATTCTGAAATTCATTATGTCCTATTGGATGAAGTTCAAATGGTAAACAACTTTGTTGGAGCCTTGAACAGTCTTCTTCATATAGACAATGTGGATGTCTACGTAACAGGAAGCAATTCTAAGTTTCTATCTTCCGACATTGCCACAGAGTTCAGAGGAAGAGGTGATGAAATACGTATTTACCCTCTGTCTTTTTCAGAATATGTATCGGCTTACGATGGCAACAAAGAAGATGCTTGGCGAGATTATATTACGTATGGCAGTTTGCCTTTAATCTTGTCTTTGGATACCCAGCAAAAGAAGTTGAGTTATCTGCGTAATCTCTATACTACGGTGTATCTAAAAGACTTGATAGACAGAAATAATGTCAAGAAAAACTTGGAGTTCGACTCTCTTGTTAAAGTAATGGCATCATCGGTAGGCTCACCATGCAATCCGAATAAATTGAGCAACACTTTCAAGAGCGTAAGCAATGCAGACCTGTCTCCGTTAACAATCGACAATTACTTAGGATTCTTGCAAGAAGCCTTCCTGATAGAGAAAGCGATGCGGTATGACATTAAGGGGAAAAAGTACATCGGTACATTGTCTAAATACTATTTCGTAGACTTAGGACTGCGCAATAGCCTTCTGGATTTCCGTCAAATAGAAGAAACCCATCTCATGGAAAATGTGATATACAATGAATTACGATGCCGTGGCTATCTTGTGGATGTTGGTATGGTAGAAACTCGTACCCGAACGCCGCAACAAGGAATGATACGCAAGCAATTGGAAGTAGATTTTGTAGTCAACAATGGCTCTAAGCGTTATTACATCCAGTCTGCCCTTGCTCTTCCTGATAAGGAAAAGATAGAACAAGAATCAGCATCACTAAAACATATCTCAGATAACTTCCAGAAGATAATCATAGTAAAGGACAATATTGTTTCTCATCACAATGAAGCAGGCATCTTGTTCATAAGCTTGTTTGATTTTCTTTTGCAACGAAACATATTAGAATAGGCTTCTACTTAAAAAAAGTGGCACATGTGCCATAAATTTTAAGTAGGGGCATCTATTCGAGCCCCCACGCATTTACAGGTAATCCTTTTTTTGCAAAGATACGCTTTTCTTCTGAAAGAAGCAAGGAATTATTGGAAAATGTTTGAGGGTGAAGGAGATAAAAAGAAAAAGGTGTATCCCGCTTGCCCGATATGTTGGGCAAGAAGGATACACCTTATTATATATATGAGAGATATATGTCCGATTGCTTATTTCACAATCTTTGTTGTCTTGTTTCCACACTTCAAGATAAACAAGCCATTGCCAGGAATATTGTTCTTCTGGAACTCAGAGGTCTTCATCTTGCATACCAGCTGGCCTTCGGCATTATATACATAGGTATAAGGAGAAGAAGATTTGGCATCTGTTATCAGCTGACCGATACCCGTGGTAGTAGATTGCAGATAAACTTCATCCAGGAAGAATGCCTTGGAAGAAGTAAAGGTGAGCTTTGTCTTGCCCTTTGACTTTACTGTCACAACAGCTTCGTTCCATTGACCATTCTTCATAGGAATGCTCTGGATATCCAATTCTGCATTCTCTGCTGACAAATTGAGCGTAACATCAGCCTTACCAATAGGAGCACATTTAAAGGTAAGCTTTGCCTCACCATTCAACTCGAACTCTGGAGATGTGAGGGTGACATTAGCAGCCGAAGTCGTACCGAAACGACCACACTGGTTTCCGCCCTTCTGATAATTGCAGGTCCATCCCTCAACATCAGGTGCAAAGGTTCCTGTAGCAAAGTCATGACTCAACATTGGTGGTACGAAACTGCCGTCATTGCCACCCGTACCCTGACACTTGTCAAAGGACTCGTGGAAGATGTATCCATCCTGTGAAGAGGCTACATTATAGTTGATGAATTTGAAAGAAGCCGTCTTATCTTCCGCCATGGCGATATCGCTGATAGAGATATTCATCAGTTTCTTACCATCCGTATTTTCATGCTGAGTGGTTGCGGCAGGAGTAGTCTTGCTACCTAAGGCATTGACCCCATTATAAGGCCAGGCGTCGCCCTTTTCATCATTTTCTTTCTTGCTGTTATCAGCAGGAATGAATGTAATATGCTCAAATTGGTTATATTCTGGATCATTGGTATTCGGCATATTGATTTCCCATATCTTTTCATCATAGTTGATATGATTGATGATGATACCCGAAGCTGCCAGACCCGCATCCCAGCCTTCCTGCTGGCGGTTTTCGATGATGTAATACTCATCACTGAAACCAGGGTTTGTGAATTTATAGGCATTACCTCCCTTGGCTACTGTAGCCATACCGGTCACTTCAACATTCTCGGTTAATTCAACTGGTTCTATCCAGCCGGCAGCATACTTCTCGTAAGCTGAATATCCGGCAGGACAATAGCTGTTGCCATTGTAGCTGCCAGAGCACATCAAATCCCAGGTTCCCATGCCATAAAAGCCTTTATACTGCGTATCATAAGCATCAGGGAAACCTAAGCAATGGGAGAATTCATGGCAGATGGTTCCGATACCATCTATTCTAGTATCAGAAGCCAACTCATTACTGCATGCATAGGTATAAACCTTTTTGTCTCCATACGCAGTAGGCATTGGCAAATTGTATTTATGCGGCCATATCGTATTGGCATCTCCACCTGTAGCTTCACCACGACCTGCATATAGGACAAATACAAGATCTACTTCTCCGTCATCATCCCAATCGTAAGGAGCGAGATTCCAACCATCATTCACGGCATTCTGGCAGGCTGCTGCTACCATGCCTTGCGGATTCTTGTCACCACCACCAGGTGAATTGGCTCCATAAACCTCATAATTGGCAAGCGTATAAGGGCCTGCTATATCAAAGGTCAGGTCAAACTGTCCGTTGCTCTGTGCTTGAAAATAATCCTTGACACTACCACGGAAGTTTCCTTCGCTGAAGCCTTCTTCGTTGGCTACTCTGTTATAGAAAGCCTTTGGATCAGCCATGGAGAATTTCTTGTTGGAGAACTGGACCAGGATAATGAGGCAGCGTTTCTTTCCGATATAAGATACTTTCTGTCGGGCATTGGTACGGGCATTGGTCTTTACCAAGCCACCTCTTGTAAGATAAGGTCCCTGATTATTGGCTCTGAGTTCCTTGCTGCGCTGTACAAGATTCTCCATATTGGCTGTAACCAGACCCTTTTCGGTCATCGTATAGTTCTTGCCGTCCTTATCTTGCCAGAACTTCATAAACTCATCGCCCCGAAGCTGTACTTCGATTGTTTGACCATTGGCTAGTTTCAGCGTCTTCCAGATACCAGGCTTGGCTGGAATGGCATAAAGAGAAACTGTGGCCAAAGCTAACATAATGAATGAAATTAGTTTTCTTTTCATAACGAACTTATTAATAATTGATTGTCTGATACCTCTTCAAAATCAAGATAAACGATTTAAAAGAAAAAAAGGAGAGAGGCGGTTCCTATTGAAACCGTCATTCTCTCCTATTTTTATCATTGATTAAGCCATAAGGCTTATCGTGTCAACTTCATATTACCTACAAAGAAGAATGCTGAACCTGTAGGTTTCACTTCAGGATAAGTGTAAAGGATTCCTGCCATCATACCCTCGTCAAAGGTGATAGTCTTCATATCATCTGACCATGCACCCTCAATAGGGTCTTCTGTCAACTTACCATCCTTGAAATTGAATGGAAGTACATAGCAAGGACCGAGATCTCCACCAAATTTATAAGCACCCATAGCATATTGACCCATGCCTTCAAATACCAGACGACCCTGCTTTGTTTCCTTATCGAAATAGTAAGAAAGCTCAGCCTCACAGGTTGACTCACCAGCAAAACCGCCTACATAAAGCTTCTTATTGAAGTCAGCCTCACTCTCATCAGAAGCACCGGTGATAGTCACATTCCAACTGATTGGTTTACCACTTCTGTCAACACCGCTCAAAGTCCATTTACCCTGAAGCTTGCTGTAGAACTCAGAATCATTATCCTTCAAGGTGATGGTTGTGCTTGCATTCTCAGAAATCTTAGCACCCTTTGCATCTACGATGGTAACCTGGAAAGTACGAGGATCGTTGATATCATCATCGTCTACAGTCTCGATTTCTACGTTGCCTACACCATCAGAGATGTTGATAGTCTTATCAGTAACATAATAGTTAACATCTTCCTTTGCAGGATTAGCACCAACTTCCTTAAGCTCAACAGTAACGAAGACATTACCGTTGGTCTCGCCCTTCACTTCGATTGGAACGTTAAAGAGACCCTTACCCTCATTTACTGTCATTTCAGTTTGCGCCATTCCAACAGTAACATCAGAAGCAGAGTTCCATGAATCATCGTCGCTAGAGCAGGCTGCGAAGAAGGTTACTGCAGCCATCAACATGAACAATTTTATATATTTCATATTTTCTATTCTTTATTGTGATACAACTAGATTAATAACCTGGGTTCTGCTGACCTGCCAAGTTAGGGTTTGAATCCATCTCGGTCTTTGGAATAGGCCACAAGAAACGATGATCATCAGCTGCATAAGAGAGAGACTGGCCCATCTTCACAACGATACCGTCGAGATCAGGATTCTCATCATGTGTAGCATAACGTGCAAAACCCTTGCCAAGACGACGAACATCCATCATACGCATACCCTCACCGATGAACTCCTTCTGGCGCTCGTTCAGGATAACAGACAAGATGGTGTTAGCTGAGTAATCGTTTGGCTCATAGCCCTCGATACGCTTAGCCAGGAATGCCTTCAAGTACTTGTTGGCATTTTCTGTACTGCCCTGACGAGCCTCAGCCTCAGCAGCAATCAGATACATCTCTGAAGAACGGAACACCTTGCTCATGTTCATGATGTTGTTGGTTGTACCAGTACGGAGTGCTGCGTTACCAGGGAACTTATTCAATACGTATGCCTGATAATTTGTACCCTCTACATCAAGCTTCTGATATACCTTGAAGAAAGTATTGAAACGGACATCACCCTCACCATAGAGACTCAATACTGCGAATGTTGGGATATAGTCAGCACCAGTCTCTGAAGAGTTGATGTATTCTGCACCATTAGAGCCACCCAACTCAGTAGGGGTCATCGTAGGGCGGAAGATTACCTCAGTACCCTCATCATCTGTCCACATCTTAGCATAGTCTGCAATCTCTGTCAATGGGAACTTGCCAGAGTTGATAACAGCCTCAGCATTGTCAGCAGCAGTCTTCCAGTCACCCTTTACAAGGGCAACGCGAGCCTTGAATGCCTGTACAGCATAAGAAGAAACATAAGCTGCATTCGCAGCAACCATATCCTTTACATCTGCAGCACCAGAAGCCTCATACTTCTGAAGACCTGTCAATGCTACGTTGATATCATCCTCGATCAACTGATAAGTCTCATCCAGTGTGCTACGGCTTGGATAGGTAGCGATATCACCAGTTGGATTATAAGTTGTGGTCAAAGGAAGACCAGAAGCTGCCTTTGATGGCTCTGCCTTTGTATAGGTCTGGCAGTAGTGCTCTGCCAACCAGAAATACATATAGGCACGTACGAAATGAGCCTCTGCATCGTAGCGTACGAAATCTGTCTTGTCAGCATCAGCAATAGTTGCATCAGCAGACAACTTAGCTGCATTCTCTATAACAGAGTTACACTTAGCGATGACATTATATGCGCTCTGCCACATACCCTTGAGGTCGTTATCGGCAGATGTGAATGTACCGTTAGAATAAACACCCTCACGGTTACCGTTGTTGATCAATCCGTGGAACTCGTCCATCTGGATGTCTGAGCGGTAAAGCCAAACACCAGATGTTACTGAGCGCATGTTGCTATAAAGCTGATTGCGGAATTGGCGAAGGTCTGCTGCTTTCTGAATAGCAGTCTTGTCATCCAACATGCCGAAAGGAGCCTCGTCCATGGAGCAAGATGAGAAAGTCAATGCACCAATAAGCATCAATGAAAAATATATCTTCTTCATATTTTTTTTCTTTTTTGTAAGTTTAGAATGTTAACTCTGCACCAATAACAAACTGACGGGTGTTAGGATAGTTGAACTGAACCAAGTTGATATCTGGCTCTGGGTCATATCCCTTGAAGTCTGTAATGGTAAAGAGGTTACGTGCGATACCGAATACCTTAGCACCCTTGAGGCAACGTGTTGCAGCCATCCACTTCTTAGGCAACTCATACTGGACAGTAAGAGTCTTCATGCGCAAGAATGATGCATCGCTCAACAAGTGGTCATCGAACTGGATATCATAGCCGTAAGCTGGGATATCAGTAATCTGACCAGGATGTGTCCAGATGTTCAACATCTCTACGCTCTGGTTGAAAGAAGTACCCTGACCAGCATTCATGATAAAGTAGTTATCATTTACGGTCATGTACTTACCAGACTGCCATGCGAAGTCAGCGATAATGCTGAGACCCTTCCATGTGAAGTTGGTACCGAAACCACCGATCCATGGTGCATAGCGGTTCTTACCCAAGAATACAGAGTTCTCTTCCTCATTATAATTCTTAGTAACATTACCGTTCTTGTCGTAGTACATTGGCTCACCAGTACGAGGATCAACACCAGCATAGCGAACGCTGTAGAACTCACCGTAAGGGTGACCTACCTGGAGCTTCAAACCTGTATTGGCAATTACATACTCATCGCGACCAGCGAACAACTCAGTAATCTCATTCTTGTTGTAACCTACGTTAGCAGAAAGAGTCCAGCGGATATCCTTAGTCTTGATAAGATCCAAGTTAGCAGACAACTCAAAACCCTTGTTGGTCATGGCACCGATGTTACCAGCACCAAACTCAAAACCAGTAGTCATTGAGTAAGGAATGTCCATCAACATATCAGAAGTCTTGTTGATGTAGTAGTTAGCCTCGAGATTCAAACGATCGAACAAGCCGATGTTCAAGCCAAGGTTAAACTTGCTTACAGTCTCCCAAGTCAAGGTATAGTTACTTGCCTGTGAGATAGTGATAGAACCCTCACCATTATAGTTAGAGCCGTTACCGAACAAACCATAATAGTCGTAAGCATCAGCACCAGAGTCGTTACCGGTTGTACCATAGTTAGCGCTCAGAGAGAGGGCATCCAACCAAGAAACGTTCTTGAGGAAGTTTTCCTTCTTAGCATCCCACTTCAAACCAGCTGACCAGAATGTACCCCAACGGTGATCTGGAGCGAACTTAGAGCTACCGTCACGACGGAGAGAACCATAAACATAGTACTTTTCCAGGTAGTTGTACTCTACATTACCGAAGATAGAGTTGGCAACAATCTTCGCACGACTATCAGACTGTGAAGCAGGGTCCATTGTTGTACCAGCAGTAAGCAACAGGCGGCGCTCATCAGTCTGACCTTGTGAGTATGCGCCAAAACCTTTTGACTTCTCGAGACGTGTTTCCTCACCTACCAATACATTGAGATAGTGGTTGCCGAAGTTCTTGCGATACTCAGCAGTATGTGTGAGGGTATAAGCATAATAGCGAGAGAAGTTTGTCTGTACGCTACCAGATCTTGCAGCAATAGTCTGTCCCATTGGAGTAGTAACCTTATCATAAGGCAAGTTTCTACCATCCAATGTATAGTCATAACCGAACAAAGACTGAACAGCTGTAAATGTCAAGCCCTCGATTGGAGTAAGCTGCTCATTAAGAGACATATTCAATGTAACACGCTTACGTGAAACATCACTCTTAGAGATACCCCACCAAGGCATAGTGATACCACTATAGAGGAGCTTAGCTGCTCTGTCGCCCTTGATCATATTACCGTTATCATCGAAAGAATAGTAATAAGGAGCATCGTAAGGCAAAGCCATACGGGCAGCAACCAATGGGTTATTCAGATAGATTCCGCTAGCATCATTCCATGCAGAGTTTACAGCATAATCCTGCACACCAAAGTTAGAGCTGTAACCAACCTTGAAGAACTTGTTAAGACGTGCATTGATACGAGCTGCCAATGTAGAACGGCGCATGTTTGACTGCTCAATCAAACCATCCTGCTCGTGGTGGTTGAAAGAGAGATAGTAGTTCATAGTCTGACCACCACCCTGCAATGTAGCATTGATATCAGATGTTGGAGCTGAGCTGCTCAACAACTCATCACGCCAGTTGGTGCTGATACCATACTTGCTTACCAGGTTTCTGATATTGTCGCTAACAGGCTGACCGATCAAGTCACGGAACTGGATGTACTGCTCTGAATTCATCATAGTAGTACCATCAGCAGTTGGAGTAGAAATACCATACTGAGCCTTTACTGTCATCTGAACAGACTCGTTGTACTTACCCTGCTTGCTGGTGATAACGATAACACCGTTAGCAGCACGAGAACCATAGATAGCTGTAGAAGCAGCATCCTTCAATACGGTGATATTAGCAATATCAGAAGGGTTCAATGTGCTGAAGAAGCTTGAAGAAATAGGTGAGCCATCGAGAATGAACAATGGCTGGTTAGATGAGTTGATAGAGTTGACACCACGCAGACGGATAGAAGCCGACTGTGAAGGGTCACCAGCAGAAGTCAATACAGACAAACCTGAAACCTGACCAGCAAGCGCATCGGTAAAGTTAGGGGTCACGATAGTCTGCAACTTCTTCTCACCAACGTTGGAAATAGCACCAACAACAGAACCCAGCTTCTTAGCAGCACCATAACCGGTGATGATAACCTGCTCGAGTGACTGACTTTCAGAGTCCAACAAGACGTTCATCTTTGCAGATGCCTTCAATCTCTTGGAAACCATACCAATGTATGAAATCTCCAACTCAGCATTAGGCTTCTGTAAAGTGAGCATGAAGTTACCGTCAATGTCGGTAACAGTACCTGTGTTAGTTCCTACAACCTTGATAGAAGCACCGATAATAGGGCTACCATCTTCAGAAGCAGTAACTTTACCAGAGATTTGACTTTGTGCAAAAGCCATGCTCGTACTGAGAGCAAGACCTGCAACTACTGTCATGAGTCTTTTTTCCATAAATCTCCCTCGTTTAAATGAATATATAATGTTTGTTATTTCTTTCTCTCTACATTTTAATGAATTAAATGACCAGCCGTCCCTCAGAGACTTTGGCCTATCATTTGCATCCCACCTCTTGCCCCGAGGTGGAGGGGGAATCGCTCTTTATACCTTATATTATATAAGAGCCTGTAAGTCTAAAACTTACTTAATTTTAAAGAATATTTTTAATCGGGTGCAAATTTAAGCATTATTTAGGAAACCACCAAACTTTTTTCAGAAAAAGTTGCACTTAATGCTACATTTTGTTATAAATATCCGATTTTTATGCACTTTTTCTTATAATATGCAAAGAAACAGGCAACGGTTCATATAAAAACTGTCGTCCGTTATGGATTGTAGCTTTCTACCTCCAGCTCCTTGTTGAAAATAACAGGATGAGTTGCCCAGTATAATAGAAATAAAACCAGTATAATAGAAATAAAAAAGGTGTACCCCCCTACTGCCAGATGGCAATAAAAGGATACACCTTAATTTATTTTATGTGATACTTGTAAGTCTCCGATTAACGGTTACCACCAGCCCACCATACATTTTCGGTAAAGATATACTTACCGGCATCGTTGCCTGAACCGAAAGCTTCCTTCACGTTAGGGTTTGAAAGAACATCGCTTGAACCATAAGGCAAACGAAGTGGGAAACGGTTCTGACCTGCCTGAGTATTGTTAGGGTTGGTCATGGCTACAGGATAGCTGCCATCAAGATAGTTGCAACGGCGGATATCGTTGAAGGTCTCCAACTGCTCATCACGAGTCTGGGCGATATACTTCTGAACCAGAATCTCGCTCAATGGATTTGCAGCAAACTTAGCAGCAGTCTCGCCAGCAAGATAAGCTGCAACATCCTCAGCACTGAACTCTGTAGCACCTACAGTAGCATAGTCATCAAAAGAAGCCTTGACTGCAGTCTCGAAGTCAGCCTTGGCATCCTGACCCAAGCGAGCCTTCACCTCTGCGATGATAAAGTAAAGTTCTGACTTGCTCATCAAATGGCTAGGAATCTTCACCTCGCTGATACCATTCAAGAACCAGAGAGGGAAATTTGTTGCGCTGGTTGCACCGGCTGCTTCCTTGTCACCAGGAGTCATCAGGCCCAACTCACTAGGAGCACCATACCAGTCTGCACCATTATAATTATAGATAGCCTCACGTGGGTCCTGACGAGCTACCATCAAGTCATCAACAGTCTTGGATGAAGCACTATACTCACGGCTATACCAGTAAGCAGACCATGCATCAATCTGGTTGTTGCCATCGAAGATATTCAGGTTGGCACCATCGAAGCCATCAGCTACAGCTGCATTAGCCTCTTCCAGAATCTGAGCATACTGTGCATTCTTGTCGGCAGCACGACCAGCCTCATGCAAGAGATAGCGGGCCTTCAAGGCATGAGCAAGTCCACGCCACTGAGTCAAGTTGCCATTGAACAAGACATCGTAGGCACCCGCATTCTTCATCTTGCCAGCAATAGCCTGATCCAGATTACCCTTGGCAGCATCCAGCAATTCCAGGATGTGCTTGTAGACATCTTCCTGAGAATCGAGCTTGGGAGCAGATACCTTGAAAGCTTCAGAGCAAGGAATGTTACCAAACAAGTCGGTCATGATTCCCCAATCGTAAGCTGCCAGAATCTGACCCATAGCCTTGATATCAAGTTGTCCGGCGCTATTGCCACCCTCTTCACACTTAGCAATCATCTGCTGAATGTTGTTGAGGTTAAGATAAGTACCGTTCCACTCATTATCGAAAGTAGAAGCTGCAGCAATCTCGTTGATGCTGCGGAGCTCTGCATTTTTAAGCTGGTTGTTACCTGTACCCAGGATTTGCTCAGTATATGAGGCAACATACCAGGCGAAGTTACCCGTGTTGGTAGTGAAAACACTAGAAACGATGGCATCAGTGAGCTGGAACTTAGCAGAAACGACGCTTGCACCAGGGTGAGCCTCGTCTGTGTTGATTCTGTCCATGGTATCCTCAGAGCAAGATGCAGTCATCATAGAAACTGCAGAGATAGCCAAGATGCCAAATATATTCTTAAAATTCATCATTGTTTTATCCTTTATTAATATTGATACTTTAAATGATTCCTAGGTGGGTCAGCCGATTAGAATGTAATCTTGAAACCACCACCGAAGCTTGAAGTATTTGGCACAGAGAAACGCTCGAAAGTACCACTCATGTTACCATTACCCTGAGAAGACTCTGGATCCAGATCCTTCATCTTAGACCAGAGAAGCACATTGCGTGCGAAACCATATACAGAGATGTCGATGCCAGCAAACTTAGGAAGCTGGTAGCTCAAAGTTACATCGCGGAGCTTCAGGAAGCTACGGTCGTAGATACCTGCCTCTGTCACGTCATTGTAAGCCATCCAGTAATCCTGCTTGCTTACCTCAACCTTGTTTGGTTCACCTGTTGCAATATCAATACCCTCAGCTACCATAGTACCCTCGTGGTATGGGATAGACTCCTTGGTTGCACCGAAGTAGTTCAATGTCAAGAGTGTACCGTTATACATCTTGCCACCCTGCTGCCAATCCATGGTTGCGCTCAAAGACAAGCGCTTCCAGCGAGCCTTCAGGTTGAAGCCCATATTGAAATCAGGTGTACACTCACCCAGGTTCTGGCTACCGGCAGTACCGACAGGAAGACCATCCTGAAGCAAGAGGCGGCCCTGCTCATCGCGCTGGAATGCTACACCATAGATATTTGGATAGGTATAACCTGCCTGAGCACGTACCTGTGGCTCAACGAAACCACCCAGCATGATACTCTCTACGCCATCAGCCAAAGACTTAACCTTGTTGGTCAGCTTGGTGAAATTTACACCAAGATCCAAATCCCAATCTCTGGTCTGGATGATGCTTGCATTGATGGCAAACTCATGAGACCATGTGGTCATCTCACCGGCATTGGTACGGAGGTACTGATAACCTGTAGAACCGGCTGTAGGAACATCGAAAATCTGATCCTTGATATCCTGATAGCTGGCTGTATATTCCAAGCGAACACGATTGTCGAAGAAGTTCAAGTCTGCACCAAACTCCCAGTTCACGGTGTTCTGTGGCTTCAGATTAGGGTCATACTTCACGTAGTATGGCACATAAGAACTTACGCCGTTGATAGCATAACTGATAGGAGTGATACCATACATGCCACTACCGTAACTTGGCACATAATAGTAGTTGCTATAGTAGTGACCAGCCTGACCTACCTGAGCGAATGAAGCACGGAGCTTACCATAAGAGAGGACGTGATTATTCTTCAATGCTGGAAGCTCTGTGAAAATCCAACCGAGTGATACTGATGGATAGAAGAAGCTGCGGTTGTTGCGTGGCATGGTAGAAACGATATCGTTACGACCTGTCACAGTCAGATAAACCTGATTGGCATAGCTCAAAGACAACTGACCGAAGAAACCTACGGTACGCTCCTGAGCCTTATATTCCTGTGTCACTGGCTTAACAGTGGTATTGGTCATAGTAGGCTGACCATAGAACAGGAAGTTGGTTCCATCGTAATCCCAAACACGCTGATAGTCGTGGTTGAACTCAGAACCGAGCAATGCACCGAAATCCCACTCGTTGTTGGCACCCAACTTAGCTGTGAAGTTGGCTGTGAAGAGGTTGTTGAAGATATTGTGCTGAATACCATAGTTTTCAATCTCACCACCAGCATTCTGTGCAGATCCCTTCTCGTATACATCACTATTGTTAGTGGTATAAACATCAAGACCAGCCTGCTCACGGACTACCAGGTTGTAACGCTCTGTATCCCAGCCGAAGTTAGGACGATACTCAAGATAGGTATTACCGAACACACGGTTGGTGCGCTGGCTGAATTCATTGTTGTCCTTCCACCAATATGGGTTGTTGAATGAGGTAGAACGGAACAAGATCTGACTTGTAGGGTCGTTTGGCGCATGGGTAGGAGTGCCCTTCAGATTGTACTCAGAAGGAGCAGAATATACCACATTCATAATACCGCTGTTGGCTCCTGGAGCAGATGTAATCTTGGTAGAGCTGTAGTTGGCAGAGAAACCAGTCTTCCACTGCTTGCTGATTTCGAAATCAACAGCACCACGTGCGGTAGTACGCATCATACCAGTAGAAGGGATGATACCTTTCTGATATGTATCACCAATTCCGAAAGAATAAGCCATATTGCCATTCTTCTGTGAAATACCCAGGTTAGAGTTCTGGGTGAAACCTGTATTGAAGAAATCACCTACATTGTCATAAATCTGTGGAGTAGCCCAACCGTCAAGACCTGCAGCTGCATACTTAGGGTTGTAGTACATACCCTCGTGCTTGCCATACTTCTGAGTATAAGCATTGTCGGTATTGCCACCATAAGTAGCATCGTTTGCCAAATCAGCAATCTTAGGACCCCAAGTCATTGAAGATGATGCGTTATAGGCATTAATACTATTACCCTGGGCATAAATATCCTGACGCTCGAACTTCTTGCTGACAGTCTGAGCACTCAAGTCGGTAGAGAATGTAATCTGAGGGCGGCCACCATTTGCCTTACCACGCTTGGTGGTAATGATGATGACACCATTAGATGCACGGATACCATAGAGGGCAGAAGCTGCCTGACCCTTCAACACATCGATGCTCTCGATGTCATCAGGGTTGATATCAATAGAACGGTTTGCCTTATCTGCACCAGTTACAGAAGCACCAGTATCATAGTCTGCAGAAGAAGCGATAGGCATACCATCTACCACGTAAAGAGGAGTGTTATCGCCTGAGAATGAGCGGGCACCACGGATTACAATCTGAGAAGATGCACCAGGAGCACCAGAAGACTGACGGATATCAACACCGGTCAACTTACCCTGCATAGCACTAGCCAAAGAGCTGGTACCTGCTATGTTCAAATCTTCAGCACCCAGTTTCTGAGAAGCGTAACCCAAGGCTTTCTTATCACGAGAAATACCCATTGCTGTTACAACCACCTCATCAAGAGTCTTGTTATCCGCTTCCAATACGATCTTCATCTTCTGACCTGCCTTTACTGTCTGTGGCAACATACCGAGGTATGTTACTTCCAGCTTGGCACCAGCAGGAGCATTCAATGAGAAGTTACCATCAATATCGGTAACTGTACCGGTCTTAGTACCTACGATCTTGACAGAAGCGCCGATTACAGGGCTTCCATCCTCAGAAGAGGTAACCTTACCGGAGATTTGACTTTGCGCAAACGCCATGCTCGTACTAACGACGAGGGCTGCGGCTACTGTCATAAGTCTTTGTTCCATATCTCTCTCTTTTAAATAAATATATTATGTTTGTTATTTCTTTCTCTCTACATTTCTTTTCGTCTTACTTCTTGCAAAGTGTAACCTTCGATTAAAAAATTACTTAATTTTAAATAATATTTCAAATCGGGTGCAAAATTAAGCATTATCCATGAAACCACCAAACTTTTTTCCAAAAAAAAAACACCATTCTCCCAACATTTTGTTATAATTGCCCTGTTTCCCGTCACTTTTTTCTCATATTTAAAAGAAAAAGGCGACAGTTTTACAAAAACTGTCGCCCATTCCAGATTCTAGTTTTCTACCTCCAGTTCCTTACCGAGAACAAAAAGCATATAAAGAGGAATATTGAGCGTTTTAGCCTCTGCATTACGCTCGTATGGCAAGAGGCTGGTACGGATAGCCCATTTTGGTGTTTTTTAGCCTCTTTTACAAAAGAGACTAATAATCAAAGGATTACGAATAAGAAATCACATTTTTCGAAGGAGTTTTCGGCAAATTCTCACATTTTCCGAAGGAGTTTTCGACAAATCCTCACATTTTCCGAAGGAGTTTAAAGAAAGTTTCCTTTATAGAGGAAAGTTTTTTGGGAAAAGTTTCCTCTATAAAGGAAATATCTTACGACTTTTCTTCCTTTATAAAGGAAAATGTTGTATCTTTGCACCCAGATTAACATAAAAAGGAAGATATGGACAAGAGAATAGCAAAACTGCTGATAGCGGAGAACCAAAGGATGATTCAGAATGTGGAGATGGTGAAAAGAAACATCAGCTTCGAATCTCATTCTAACTATGTGCTGGTAGGACTAAGAAGAGCCGGTAAGTCTTACTTGCTATATCAGCGTGCCCAAGAGATGATAGCTCAGGGACATCTGCCAGAGGAAATCCTTTACTTCAATTTTGAGGACGACCGATTGGAAAATCTCCAGCTTTCCGACCTGGATGCCATCAAGCAGGCCTACGAGGAGATGTATGGGCATCAGCCTATCTTCATGCTCGACGAGATACAAATCATTGATGGGTGGGAGAAATTTGCACGCAGACTTGCTGACCAGAAATATAGAGTATATATCACTGGTAGCAACGCCAAGATGCTGAGTAGCGAGATTTCTACTACGCTTGGTGGCAGATATATGGTGCAACCCGTTTTTCCTTTCTCCTTTCAGGAATACTTGACAGCCCAGCATATCTCCTTGCCTGCGCAGTGGGAGTATCTGCAAAATTCTGACCTCAAGAGGGCTTTTCTGGAGTATTTTCATATTGGCGGTTTGCCAGAATTGGTGATTGTTGATAATCAGTTTAAGCGAGAGTGGTTGGGCAATCTATACAGCAAGATTTACTTTGGAGATTTAATTACCAGATACGGAATCCGTAACCCTCTGGCGATGAAGACTTTGATACGTAAACTTTCTGAGAGCGTAAAGCAGCCACAGTCTTATAACAGACTGGCTAATCTGGTTTCTACTGTGGCTGGAAAGGTAAAGCAAGAGACGATAGTGGACTATCTGAGATATATCAAGGACACTTGCCTGGTCTTCTCCATAGAAAACATTTACGCAAAATTACAAGATAGAATGTCGAACCAGAAGTATTACTTTATAGATAATGGTTTTCTGAGTCTATTCCTCTTTGATCCAGAAACATCTCTCTTGGAGAATCTGGTAGCCATTCACCTGCATGAGAAGTATGGGGAAGATCTCTTCTATTATCATGATAATGTGGAGGTGGACTTTTGTCTCTTTGAGCATCAATGTGCTTTCCAAGTGTCGTATAGTATCAAGGATGCTGCTACTCGTGAGCGGGAATTGGGGGCTTTGAATGCTTATCAGAAGAGGTATCCAGGAAGTAAACTTTTTGTTATTACGATGGATGAAGAGGAGACGATAGAACTGGATGACTTGAAGATTGAAGTGATACCAGTATGGAAGTGGTTGCTTACCTCGTAGTTGTTGTTTGATGAATAGAGAGCTACTTTCAAAAACACTCTTCACTCTTCACAAATACGACATAACCAACTGTGTATAAGAGGTTTGCACGGGTGAAGAGTGACTATGCACTCTTCACCACTCTTCACCTCTCTTCACCCTGTATTTTTTGAGGCTCCGAGATCATTCCATGCTCCCTGCTTCAGCCATCATTGAAGACCAGCGCTGGTCATCAATGATGACCGAGCCTCGTAATAAGTAAGCGGCTCAGCGTTTATCCTCTTGCATCAGGTGAAGAGTGGTGAAGAGTGGTGAAGAGTTGAGCTCACTCTTCACCACTCGCACCCCCAGTGTTTATCGGTGTTTCAAGCGATTTGGTGAAGAGTGAAGAGTGAAATCGAGAGTAGGATTTTTACGGGCAAAACAGCTCAAGCTGCACCCCCTATTCCAAATCACGATGATAGTCCTGCCGAAATTTTCCTCCCGACGTATTATTTTGTGCCCGGCAATGGCGCAAAATTGCCCCAGTAGAGGGCAATATCGTGCCATAACCAGGCAATAACTGGAATGAGGCTACTTTTTCGAAAAAATCTTTGGTATATTCCATTTTTATTCTTATCTTTGCAGCGCAGTCCCGGTAAGGCCCTCTCCCAGATTATTCGATGCTGGTGATGACCCCGGGTTTTTTGTTTTTGCAAAAGTACATAAATATTTTGATAGTGACAACAAAAAAGCCTTTTTTTCTTTGCTTTTTTTGTTATCTCCCTCACCCTCAAACATTTTTCCAAAATTCCTTGCATCTTTCAGAAGAAAAGCGTATCTTTGCAGAAAAAAGAAACGATGCCAACAATATTTATATTTTTCGGATTCAGATTCATGTTTTATTCTAATGATCATGAACCAATTCATGTCCATGTTATCAAGGATGGAAATGAAGCAAAATACAATGTATCTCCTCTAACCCAGATTTATAATCATGGATTCAAAAAGCATGATATTGCCTTGATAGAATCTATTATTTCTGAGAATGAGGCGGTCATTATAGATAGATGGAAAGAGTATTTTAATCAAAAATAAGATATTATGGAGCAATATAGAGTAAATCGCGTTTGGGTTGACGATGCCCATATTTGGGCAGAAACCCAAAATGGCTGGAAGGCTAACTATCCTTTCAGTCGTTGGAATCGTCTTGCTAACGCCACACCTGCCCAGCGCAAGGCTTTCGTTTTGAGTAGATATGGTATTCATTGGCCTGAATTAGACGAAGATTTATGCTTTGAAGGACTGTTCGCAGATGCTGGTATATACAAACCGTCAAATGCAGAAGATACTATTTATTATCAAGCATAATAAAAGTTTTTTTGCAGCAGAAGGATAAGTGAATCATTAAAACCAAGGAGGTAAATATGACAGAGCTAAGAGATAGATACATACGTTTTGACTGGGCTATCAAGCGTTTGCTTCGCCAGAAGGCGAACTTTGGGGTGCTTGAGGGCTTCCTGACTGTGTTTCTGAATGAACCTATCAAGATTGTTGAAATCCTGGAAAGTGAAGGTAATCAGCAGCAGGCTGATGATAAGTTCAACAGGGTTGTTATCAAGGCGAAAAATAACAAGGGAGAAATCATTATCGTCGAGATACAGAACACAAGTGAGCTATATTATCTGGAGCGTGTGCTCTATGGAGTAGCCAAAGCTATTACAGAGCATATCAATCTGGGAAATACCTACAAAGAGGTGAAGAAGGTATATTCAATCAGCATTCTGTACTTTGATCTGGGCAAGGGATCAGACTACATCTATGTGGGACAGAACAATTTCGTGGGCTTGCATACCCAAGACCACCTGATCATCAGTACCAAGGAGAAAGATACGATAGTAAGAAAATCGCCTTCAGAGATATTCCCAACCTATATTCTGGTTCGAGTTAATGAATTCAATAAGGTGGCTAAATCACCATTGGAAGAATGGGTTGAATACCTGAAAAATGGAGTCATCTCTCCAGACACCCAGGCACCAGGTCTGCAGGAAGCTCGTGAGAAACTGAAATACTATTCCATGTCGGATGCAGAACGTTATGCATACGATGAGCACATCAATGCCATCATGATTCAAAATGATGTTTTGGGAAATGCAAGATTGGAAGGTATGGAAGAAGGAAGAACCAAAGAAAAAAATAACATTGCCCGCAAAATGCTGGCTAATGGATTGAGCATAGAACAGATAGCTTTAATTACTGGTTTGACAGAGCAGGAAATTAAAAGACTATAATATAATAAGGTGTATCCCCCTAGCCTTTCATCACCGAAGGCAACAGAGGATACACCTTATTTTATGATCTCAGCTGATAAGAAACGATACTATGAACGAATCTTATATCCGTGAATGCTGTAATACAAAATGTAGAGGAAGCAAGGGAGACAGAGCCAATATGCCTGCTGAGCACCTACTGCATCCTTCAGACTGCCATAGAGCGTAGGAAGAACGGCTCCACCAAACATCGCCATGATGAGCAATGAAGAACCTGCCTTGGTAAACTTACCCAGATCTGCCATTGCCAATGGCCAGAGAGCAGGCCACATCAGAGAACAACCCAATGCCATCAATGAGATGAAATAGATGGAAATCTCGGCTGGGGTAAGAACCACCAGTAAAGCTCCGGCAATTGCCAGGAACGAACAGAGCTTCAAGGCTACTGCCTGACTGATGTACTTAGGAATCAGAATGATACCGCAGATATAACCGATAACAATACCGATAGGAGCTATCCAGGCATAGTTAGCAGCACCAGGCAAACCCAGGGAATTGGCATAATCTACCAATGTACCGAGAGAAACCGTCTCAACACCTACATACAGGAACAGTGCCAGACAGCCCAAAAGCAAGTGAGTGAACTGGAAGACAGAGGTCTTGGTTGCAGCATAAGTGCAGGCAGCAGACTCCTCTTCCTCAGAATCATCCTCTCCGGCAGCCTTCACCTCTGGTAATGGAGCCAGGAATGCCAGAACACCCAAAGCCAGGAAGGCTCCGATGATGATCCAGAATGGCTTGGACAAATCCTCGATTCCGATGAGATGCACATCCTTGCCCAACAGCCATACGATGAACATAGATGGGATTGGCCACGCCAGCTTGTTGCAGATACCCATCATACTGATGCGCTTGGCTGCACTATCCAATGGACCCAGGATGGTGATGTAAGGGTTGACAGATGCCTGAAGATAGGCATTGGCAGCACCACTTACAAAAGATGCAAGCAGGAACAGAGGAAAACTCTTCTCATCGGCAGAGAGGATGAAGAGATAGAATGCTGCTGCGAAGATGACAAACGACAGTGACATCGTCTTCTTATAACCGATAGCCTTGATGGTGAGTCCGGCAGGATAACCGAAAATAAGGAACGGAATGAAGGTGGCTGCGATGATGAGATAAGAGGCAGCGTTGGAAATACCCAGCGAACCCTGCAATACGGGCACCAGCAAGGAATTAATACCCAGGGCAAAGCCCAAAGAGAAAAACATGATTCCAATGAACGACAATGGAATCGCAAAACTTTTTGTTGGTTGCATAGACTATTATTTTAGTTAGAAATTTAGGCAAAGATACAACTTTTCTCCACATTCTCCAAAGTTTTATGAAAAAAGTTTTTAAATTTCTTGCTTTTGTTGGTTTTTGTGGCTAACTTTGCATCTATGATGAAAAGATTATTGGTTTTATTAATGGTATTCTGTGCCATATCAACTGTTTCTTCCGCACAGAACTGGGTAGGCACCTGGGCCACAGCTCCGCAAACTGTAGTCAGATCATTTATGCCCTATAATAATTGCATGACTAACCGTTCGGTACGCCAGGTGGTAAAGGTTAGCATAGGAGGCGACGTGATTCGCCTCAAGTTGAGCAACATCTATTCGATGCAACCCGTGGAAATCCGCTCCATCTACATCGCACATGCCAAGGATTCCTTCGCCATCGATGCCAAGACGGCACAATACTTCAAGTTCGGCAACAACTACAAGACCGTCATCCCTGCCGGCAAGCAGATTGTGAGCGATGCCCTGAAGTTCAATCTCAGAAATCTGGAGCGTGTAGCCATCACCATCAATTATACCTCGGCTCCCGAAGTGCCGACCGTACACATGGGTTCCCGCACCACCTCCTACATCATGAAGGGAGTAACCAATGCCCACTCCAACTTTGAGAAGGCTTTCAGAGAGAACCATTGGTACAACATCAGCGGCATCGATGTCTATACGATGAGCAACAACATGAGTGCCATCGCCATCATCGGCAACTCCATCACCGACGGCAAATGCTCTACCGACAATGCTCAGAACCGATGGCCCGACGTGATGTCGGAGATGCTGCAGCTGAAGCATAAGATAACCAATCAGGGTGTGCTGAACCTGGGCATCGGCAACAACCGCATAACCGTTCCGGGTGGCTTCGGTGCCCTCGCCAAGGAGCGCTTCGACCGGGATATCCTGATGCAGAACGGCGTGAAGAAGGTGATTATCTTTGAAGGCATCAACGACATCGGTGCAGCCAGAAGCGGAAACAGCGAAACGGTGGCACGCCAGATTATTGAGAGCATACAGGGAATGGTGAAGAAGGCGAAAGCCCGGAAGATGAAAGTTTATCTCGGCACCATCACCCCATTCAAGGGCGCAGGATATTATACCCACTTCCACGAAGCTGCCCGACTCTATGTAAACGACTGGATTCGCAGTCAGGCAAGAAACGTAGACGGCATTCTCGACTTTGCCAAGCTCCTGCAAGACCCGAATGATGACAGAAGAATGAAGCGGGAATACGCCAGCAACGACTGGCTCCATCCTAACCCAACAGGCTATAAGGCGATGGGAATCTATGCAGCAGACATTGTAAAATAGCCGATATAAAAAACAGCAAAAGCCGCCCATATAAACAGGCGGCTTTTACAATATATAATAATAGGTGTATTACTTCAAGACAATCTTGCAATCATCCAGGCTCTCTACAGTAGCGAGAGCCTCATAACGGATTCCCTCCTTGCGCAGGAAGTCACCACCATGCTGGAAAGCCTTCTCGATGATGAAACCCATCGCCTCGATCTTGGCGCCAGCCTTCTCGCAAAGGTCCATCACACCCTTGGAAGCGTTACCGTTGGCGAGGAAGTCATCGATGAAGATAACATGATCGTCTGGAGTCAGGTAGCTGTTGCTCACGCAAACCGTATAGTCACGATCCTTGGTAAAAGAGTGAACCACTGAGGTAATCATTCCTTCCATGGTCTTAGGCTGCTTTTTCTTGACGAAGACAACAGGAAGATTGGTCAGATAACCCACCATGATAGCTGGAGCGATGCCCGAAGCCTCGATAGTAACAATCTTGTTGTACTTGATGTCCTTGAAAAGGCGCACGAATTCCTTAGCCAGGTCCATCATCAGGATAGGGTCCATCTGATGATTTACGAAGCTATCTACTTTTAAGATTCCACCAGGAAAGCAGCGGCCCTCCTGCATTATTCTTTCTTTCAGTAAATCCATTATGACTTGAACTTTAATATGGTTATTGGGTGCAAAATTACTACTTTTTTCGCAAACAAGGAAGTTTATCGCCCAATAATTTTGTTTTGTCTGCAATTTACCGTAATTTTGCAGCGAAAATAACTGGGAGTGAAAGAAGTTAAGGAGTTACCCCCAATAAAAATTATAAGATTATGAATCCATATATCAAGCAATTCCCCGACCTCATGTCGGGCAAGAAAATCATGTATGTTCACGGTTTCCTCTCTTCTGCTCAGAGCGGCACCGTGAAGATGTTGCAGGAGCTGATGCCTAACGCCACTCTCGTAGCTGAGGACATTCCGGTACATCCTGAAGAAGCCATAGAGATGCTGCAGAAGATGGCAGAGACAGAACAACCCGACCTCATCATCGGTACTTCGATGGGCGGAATGTACACCGAGCTGCTGAAAGGATTCGACCGCATCCTCGTAAACCCAGCTTTCGAGATGGGCAATACGATGAGCAGCATGACCGGCAAGCAGGAATTCCAGAACCCGAGAAAGGATGGAGTGAACGAACTGATGGTTACCAAAGGTCTTATCAAGGAATACCGCGACTTCACCGAGCGATGCTTCCAGGATATCACTCCCGAGGAACAGGAGCGTGTATATGGTCTCTTCGGCGATGCAGATCCGGTGGTCCACACCTTCGACCTCTTCCATGAGCACTATCCGCAAGCCATCCCATTCCATGGCGAGCACCGACTTATCGACAAGGTTGCATTCCACTATCTCTGTCCGGTAATCCGCTGGATAGACGACAAGCAGAACGGAAAGGAGCGCCCTATCGTATACATCGACTTCGATGCCCTGCACGACAGTTACATGAAGGCAACCAGTTCGATGCACAAGGCTTACGAGATGCTGATAGAGCATTACAACGTATATATCGTAGCCCCAGCGCCAACCAACGACCATGAATATATGGCGAAGGTGCAGACCTGGGTAGAGGAATATCTCTCTACCCCAGCCTACAACCACATCATCTTCTGCAACCAGAAGAACCTGCTCTACGGCGACTACTTCATCGACCCTCGCCCATGCGACAGTTTCATGGGTACAACCATAGAATATGGCAGTGATGAATTCAAGACCTTCGAAGAAATCATCACCTTCTTCGAAAGACTGGGAGGACAGTGATTTAATTTATAATTGATAATGTACAATTAATAATTACCAATAAAAAAGGTGCAACTCACTTTCTTACTTGTGAGTTGCACTTTTTTTATATATAAATATCTTTGATTCTTATGCCTTATCCATATTCTTTGGCAATACGAGGTTCAGAATCACGGCGAGCAGGAAGACTACTGCCACACAGTTATCTGCGAAAACGGTGCGCACAATCTCCGGGAAGATATTGAACATACCTGTTGCAGATGTGAATCCGAGACCTACGCTGAGAGAAAGACTCACGATGACCATGTTGCGCTGAGAGAAGCCGGTACGCGCCATCATGCCGAAACCGGCAAAGAGGATGCTACCGAACATCATGATAGTACAGCCGCCCAATACAGCCTGAGGAATCGTAGTAAGTACATAACCGATAGCTGGGAAGATACCACCGATAATCATGATGATGGCACCCATGGCAATAGTAAAGCGGTTCACTACTCCCGACATAGCAGCCAACCCTACGTTCTGACTGAAAGAAGTGATAGGAGTACAACCGAAAAGACCGGAAACCGAACTTACGAAACCATCGCAGCAGACTGCCGCACCCATCTCCTTGGTTTTAGGATCACGCTTCAACGCACTGTTGCAGAGCGCAGAAGTATCACCAATCGTCTCTGTGGCAGAAACCAGATATACAGCTACAACTGAGAGAATAGCACCAATATTAAACTCAGGTGTAAATGGAAGAAGCTTTGGCAAAGCTACGATAGAGAGACCAGAAAGTCCACTGAAATCTATCATTCCCATAAACAGAGCCAGAACATAACCTACCAGCAGTCCTACCAATACAGAGAGAGAACGCAAGAAACCCTTGGCGAAAATCTGACAAAGCAGACAAGCCAGCAAAGTGACAGAACCCACAACCCAGTTGTTCATGCTACCGAAATCAGCAGCACCCTGACCACCCGCAAAAGAGTTGGCACCTACAGGAAGCAGCGAGAAACCGATGGCTGTTACCACGGTAGCGGCTACTACAGGCGGAATGAGCTTGATCCAGTACTTGGCGAAAAGTCCGAGTGTTCCTTCTACCAGACCGCCGATGATAACTGCGCCTACCAAGATACCCATACCATGAGCACCGGCAATGGCGATGGCGAGCGAAAGGAAGGTGAAGGAGATACCCATTACGATAGGCAGACGGGAACCGATACGCCATACCGGATAAAGCTGCACCAAGGTACCGATACCGGCGATGACCATACAGTTCTGGATAAGCACGGCGCTCACCGAACTGTCCAATCCTATCGCACCGGCAAGAATCATGATTGGTGCAATGTTGCTGACAAACATTGCCAATACATGCTGAAGACCAAATGGGAGTGCTTTACCAACGGGCACTCTGCCGTCTAATTTGTAGAGAGTTTCTATTGACTGTTCCATTGTCGTTGTAATAATTAGAGAATTTCCTTCATCAAGAATTCAGGGGCTTTCTGAATTTGGCGACAAAATTACAAAGAAAATCTGAGAAATTGTTCCTTTTCTCCATTTTTCTCTATCCGGCATGATAGAATACAAGAAGAATCTACGAAAAAAGGAAGGCTGCTGTCCATATTCTGTGCAACCTTCCCTTTTTATCTTATCTCATTAATACTCTGTCTTTTCTGTATTTTCCTCCCACATGCGGAAAGCGCCCAGCGCCTCATCGCGCATCAGGGCAATCATCGGCTTATGGCGGTCTTCTATCTTGCGGTCTATCTCCTCGTAGATAAACTCATCATCGAAACCTATCTTGGCTGCATCCTTTCTGTCGTTGGCATAATAGATACGGTCGAGATGTGCCCAATAGATAGCACCCAGACACATCGGGCATGGCTCACAGGAGGTATAAATCTCGCAGCCCTCCAGATTGAAGGTCTTCAGCTTGAAACAAGCCTGGCGCACACAGTTCACCTCGGCATGTGCAGTAGGGTCGAGGTCGATGGTTACGCTGTTGGAAGCCTCAGCGATGATGATACCGTCCTTGGCAATCACAGCACCAAAAGGTCCGCCACCCGTCTTCACGCTATTCTTTGAGAGCTCAATAGCTCTATGCATCAATTCTTCTTTTGTCATTCCTTTAATTTTTTAGATTAATAATATCCCATCTTTCATTTTGGGGCTACAAATATACAAAAAAGAATTGATACGGCAAGGCTTTCATACGAAAAAAATACTTAATGGAATACTTCTTTTTCTATCACCTCGTTAATTATCCATAATTATAAATACATTTATTATAAGAGTATTTATAATTTTTGTAACTTTGCGCCATCACTTATAAAAAATTGACTATGGATATACCCTTTATTTATGGAAGACTCGCTGAGAAAGAGAGTTTTATCGACAGAGTAGAAGACCGAAGGGAACTGAAAAATTTCCTTCGCCACGGCATCAACGTCATCTTGGTATCTCCAAGAAGATGGGGAAAATCTTCGCTTGTCAGAACCTCTATGGAAGAATTAATGCAGGAAGAATCCAAGACAAAGGTTTGCTTTATGGATGCCTCCAAGATTCATACGGAGGAAGAATTCTACAACAAATTTGCCTCCATCGTGATACAAGGAGTTTCTTCCACATTGGAACAGAAATTATCTGACTTGGTGAAATTTATCAATCGTTTTACCCCAAGCATCACGATAGCTTCCGACCCAATGAATAGCGTAGAGGTCAACCTAAAGGTGAATCCTGTAAAGGAAAGTCCTGAAAACATTCTGCAACTCCCCGAAAGGATAGCCGAGGCTAAAGGCATCAAGATTATCGTCTGCATCGATGAGTTTCAGCAACTCGCCAACCTGCCAAAATGGAAGAACCTTGAAGCTATGCTGAGGGCTGAATGGCAGTTGCAGCACCATACCACCTATTGTCTCTACGGCAGCAAGATGCACATGATGAAAGATATTTTCAACAAGGCGAACAGTCCTTTCTTTAAGTTCGGACAACTGATGAACCTGAAGAGAATAGCCAAGGAATATTGGATACCATATATCATGAGCAATTTTAAGAAGACAGGAAAAACTATCTCTGAGAGCCAAGCAGAATGTCTATGCGAAAGAGTGAAGTATAACTCTTGGTACGTACAGCAATATTGCTTCTTCCTATGGTCACACACAGACAAAGAGGTGACGCAAAAACTCCTCGACAACCAGCTCCAACTGGTTTTGGACACCAACGAAGATTTGTTCTTGACAGAGATGGACGAGCTCACTCCCACCCAAATCGGCATGTTGAAAGCCATCGCTTCTGGCGAAAAGCACTTCAATGCCAAGGATGTTGTAGAGACGTATGGTCTGGGGCAGCCACAGAGCATCACACGTAACAAAAAAGTATTAGTAGAGAAAGATCTCGTTGAGAAACATCTTCAAGATTTCTCATTCGTCGATCCTGTCTTCGAGCTTTGGCTGAAGAGAGAATACAACATTTTACCATAATGGGAATAAAAACAGCCAATAATCGCATTTTTGAGGAAAGAGATGAGGTAAACATCTCTTTCCTCGAAAATGTTATCAATTACTCCAAATGTCATAGCAGAACTTCAAGGATTTACTTCCTCCATTTAGCTGATAGCAAAAGTTATCCTCACCATGTTTTAACACTTTTACCAAAGAGGAGTCTTCTAAAATAATCCTTCGGAAAATGCTATAAGACCTAAAATTCTTACAGTCTGTCTCAGATTGCTGTATGACAAACACATACCTATTTAGAGGATACTTTCTTATAATGTCCACCATTCTCATTGCTAACTTCTCCGTAAAATCTGATTTTACATTAGAGAAGAAATACGAGAAATTGATAATAAACAGAGATGATACTTGAGACTCTTTATTCCAATATTCATCTGTCAATTGATTAAAAGAAGTAACAAACTCTGTATTCATTTTGTCAAATGCCTGCTCTTGCAGAAACTTTTGTCCAAGTTCCTGCATCGCAACGGAAATATCCACACCTACATAATCAATCTGCTCAACATTTGAAAACTCATTCATAAATGCAGATATGCATGTTGATGGTCCACAACCTATATCAATGTAATGCACCCTACCCTTACACCCATCTAGTTCATTTTGCAGAAATGTTCTGTAAGAATTCAGAATAGCCTTTAAACTACAATAGTGTTGTCGCATGATATAATAGCCATACAATAACACTTGCTGTTGAGGGGACACAACTGTCAATTCATTTTGTATATCTGAGAATAGGGACAATTGATTTGAAAAATCTATTCTTCCATACCCAATAAGGTTCATATTCACCTCCATTTTGTTCCCAAAGATATAATTAGGCCATTCCGTATTTGATGCCTGCTTTATAGGAGCAACAACTAATTTATTAAAAGCCTTTTCAAACTTATCATCAACAGTATATACAAAAGTATCAAAGGTTGCATTATCAACAACTTCCCTCTTAGAGACAGAGAATTCACCTTTAACATACTTATTCACATCTATTTCAAAAAAGCTTTGTATGCTCTTACAATATTCTATCAGCTTATAGAAAGTTATATCTTGAGCCAATAAACGATCATATCCTACTAAAACAAGATTTTTCTTTGCTCTAGTCATAGCTACATTCAACTTTCTGTCTATTATTGCGCCATCGTTCTCATCATAATACTCATTGCTTGTCAAGAACGCCAACTGATAATGCTTCTTTGCAGTAAAGCCATATATAATAAGATCACGCTGACTACCTTGATAGCGTTCTACCGTATCAATAGTTATATCATGCAAACAATCAATACCATGTTGTGTACTCATATTATCAATCATGTTTCTGACTGTAGATATTTGGTTTCTATAAGGCACAATAACACCTATAGACTTATTTATATCAAAATGATTTTTCATCATTAAATAAGCCTGCACAACTGTTGCTGCAATCATCTTAGCCTCTTCACCATTAACCTTATCTGACTCTTTAGGGTCTAAGGAAGGAGTACATGACAAGAAAGATACCCTACGAGTAGTCAATAAGTCCTCAATACCATTCTTACCCGCCCCGACTGATGGAGTTTGTTCTTTTTGGTGTTCTACAGGAACTACTTTCAAAGAGTTCTGATAGAATGTATAATTAGGGAACTTAGCAATTTCAGGATGCATTCTTCCTTGATGCGTAAGGACATGACAATATTGCTTATTGTTCTTTCCCAACAGCTTTTCAAAACGTTCAAACAACGACAATCTGCAATTCTCTAATTCAATCTTATTAAGCATAGGATCATTAACCATAGACTCTTGTGGTTCTTGTTGTACAACTGCAGGTAACTGTTTTTCATCACCTATGAGAACGAACTTAGCTATTGCATTTGCTGCTCCATGCTTGGCACTTAATAATCCTAACACAAAAGGTTCCAAAATCTGCGACGCTTCATCTATAATAGCAAGGTCGAATTTCTTAAGATTAAAGATTTCTATCTTGCTAATAAATGCAGTTGTCGTACCACAGAATATTTTTGTATCTACAATTAACGTTCTCAGATCACTAAGTTTAATGTTGTCAAGGCTCGCCATTTTATCATCCAACAGATACTTCCTATATTCAGGACTACATCCATGGTTGCTACCTAAACGTAAGAAGTTCAGATTATTCTCTACCAACTTACTACAAATTTCATCAACAGCTCTATTGGTGTATGCCATTAAAAGTATGGATACATTGGGGTCTGTCAAATGTTCCTTTAAAACATTCAACATACCATAAGATGTTTTTCCTGTGCCAGGAGGACCAACTATAAGATATAAGTCCTTTGCTTGCTTTGCATGCAGCACTAATTCATTAAATTCTTGAGAACCATAATTACCACTCAACGTTACAGATTCATCTACACTTGGCTTTCTTTGCCCCAAAATCAAATCCTTACGGTCTTGATTTGCTGACAAAAAAGCATGCATTCCTTTATATAAAGAGGAATAAGACGACTCCATAAAATCATGTTCTATAGCCCATACTGTTTTATCTTTATTTTCATTCTCCTTATATGTAAATACATTCTGATGTTGAGAATTTCTAAGCTCTACCTCTACATACTGTAACGTTATCTGAATAATCGTTCCTCTAAAAACAATATCAGATGTAACTTTAGGTTCTTCACTTTCAAGATATGGATAAAATACGACAATATCCCCCATACGGAAATTAGAAACATCCAAATCTTCATCTTTATCAAAGAAGAACTTTACTTTTTCAACTTCTGAATTTGGTGACAACGGCTCCATTTTTAGCTTCGTATAAATATTGCCAGCATCTTTTCTCTCTTGCAACGAGCTATTCCACAAAGCTGCAAATCCAGACTCGTCTTTTGTCTTATTTCCTATTTTTGACAACATATGTTCGGTTGCAACAAACTGCATATACCTATAATAATATGCCTTTTCCAATTCAGATGCCCTATCCAAAGGAGCTAAAACTTTATTAATTTTATCTTTATCCCATTGTAGATACTTTCGAGCCATGACATTTGGAAATATAGCATCTGCACTTAATTTCTCCAAATCATTAAAACCATTTTTTGCATAACGTTTTTCTGCCCACACAATCAAATTTCTGATTTTGAAAGCCTTAAATAGCAACTCTGGATAAGACCCTAACTCAAGCAAGCCTTTAGCATATTTTGAATAAAACAACCATGAAGCCAACTTATCATAGCTCATTTTCTTATAAGAATAATGAAATATAGCTCGATAAAGGAGCAACTGTACATAATGCTTTTGGAGGCGTTTTGCCGTATTAGCATCACCAGACCATGCACTTTTACCACTTTTTTGCTCTATAATCGTATCAAGATTTAAATGAATAAAGTCCATACGACCTTGCAGTCCCAATATGCCACAAAAATAAGATGGCTCTAAAATAAGTTCATCCTCATTAATTTTGCCTCCATCTTTCTTATGAATATTTTCACCATCCAATACCTCTTCTATTATTCTCTTTTGGTTCTGCGCCTCTATATGAAATGTTGTCAATGGGTCCTTACAACAAGCAAAAGCCAACGCATTTTTCTTGAAAAAGCTCTTCAAGCTTTCCTCATATGTCATTTTCTTTTTGTATGAAGCTTCATCTAACAACTGACCAGCAAAGTTACCCAAAAGTATAGATGGTGTAGAAACCATTGGCTCAATCTTCTTTATAAGATTCATCTTATAAGAATCACCATATTCCTCAAAACAATTCGCTATTGTTGTTACATTCACAAGATAATCTGGCTCTACAATTATAAGCTCTGGATATAAAATTCCATTCTCTATCCTTGGTTTTACCAAGTTTAGAATCTCACCTTTTTCTATAATCAGACCTATATATGACCAGCTTTCATTAAGTTTCCTATTCGAGTATTGTGTCTGGTTAAACTCCTTTGAAGTCACATAATCCACTTTTACATTCTCTCCATTGTCATCCCTTGTCACATATAGATACGTAGCATCCCACTCATTGACAACGCAACGAATGCAATCTACAACTTTGCCAATACTATCCTTAAGTCGCTCTATAAAATCCTTTGTTTTTAAAACAGGGAACTGTGAAGACAAACTCAAAGGAATTTGTCTGCCATCATAAATACAGCTAATAAATGTACAAACAGCTCTCAAATCCTCCCCAAAGAGACAAGCAAGTTCATTATTTTTTATTTCATCTATCTTTCTTAGACGGACACGTACATCATTAATAGCATGCGTAAGATTTTGGTATTTAACATTTTCATATATCTTATACTCACGAATAAGATACTGTATTTTTGAAAACAAGCCAGTAAATTTCAAGCTTATACCTTTTATCTTTTGATTGACTGCATTGTTTAAGACTCTATCCAATATTGCATATTTGTCCCTTATAGACAACGTTGCAGGAATCGTTTCCAACTCTTCAAAAAACTCAAAAACAGTTTCTGCAGGAGATAGACTTTTCTGCACATCAATGCCTTTCAAATCCACCTCCAGCATACTTACCACTTTATTCACATCAAAATTTTCTTCGGAAAAAGACTGTAAGCATGAATCTAAATACGTATCGAGTTTATCAACAGACAAAACATGTAGCCAATCCTTTTCTGCATCCACATCCGAAGTCAACAAGTTAGTACCCTTTTGAAAAACGACACAAACTTTCACTTTTTCCCTAGGCAAAATCTTTCCAAACCATTTTTCTCCCAGTTCCTTGTATATATGCGCCTGCTTATAAGGATTAATAGCACCAAGACCACCTTCAATAATTTTACCATCAGATGTTGTCCAAACTTCCTTTTTGGAAGGAGTTATTTCGGAAAAATAGTCTTTAAAAATAAACAGTCGAATTTCTTTTGATGTAATAAGTACAGCATTAGGCCGTAAGCCCCCAAAAGTGTAATTTCCTAAAAGGAGGTAGGAAACATGCACTTTACTTAATACAAGCAACAACTCATCAAACATGAATTCCTCATATTTGTGGTCAAACTCTCCATATTTATAGATTACTGGTTTCATATAATATTGTTTATTATTTATTTTCCTGTTATTGTTTCTGCCTTTGGGTTACTCAAATGACATTGATAATTTGCTTTTGCAGCTGCTTTACTTGAATTTGCATAGCAATATTCACATAAATGTACACAAGTATTATATTGTCCAATATCCTTAGCATTTATGCAGCCACAAAACTTCCGCTGCCCACTATCCTTATTACAGCCATGTGTAGCATACATATTGTTTGGCAACAGTATTGCATCTTTAGGAAGTTCTTCTGTATCACCAAATAAATTGGGTATCGGCATTGGTAAGATTTTCACTTTTAAGAAATCCATAAGCACCTTATCTTGATACGCCAACCTTATAATAAGTTCATCATCTATACAATGATTATGGATTACTCCTTCCAAATCTATCTCTTCCGCACAAGTTGCCAACTCATAGTTCCACCCTTGCATTTCATTAAGCTTAACTAATTCTTGCGCAAAATATACCATATCTCCCTTTGTCCATTCTTTATACCTCACATGATTGTCTTCTAAGTTTCTTTTAACCTTACCATAAATTCCAATATCAGCAAAACTAAAGACTAGTTTTTCTGTATACCCCTTTAGCTGGTCCCCAATATTTTTTATCCTTGAAAGAAGAACAGAAATGTCTATATCTTCAGTTAACATCAAAGGATCAAAGCGCCAAATCACATGACCTTTTCCTAACTTTTCAACTAAAGTTTTAAACGTTTCTATTCTGCTACTCAACTTAGGTACTCCAATTTCAAGTCTATCGTTTTCATAATCATTCAAAGTATATTGTATATAGCAACCTATCTTCTTTTCCTCAAGCCTATCAAGATAAGAAAGAAGAGGTTTAGGATTTTTAGACCAAAACACGATAAAGCGAGTATTCTGAAAAGAGACATAGCTTCGCACACCATTAAATGGATTCGTCCAAGCGCAATAGCCATTGTCAAGCCTATCGAAAAACCAGTCAGAATAGAATGCAGGTATGTCCGTACTTCTACTAGCAGATACTATTTGGGGTGTCTGCATCATAACCATCTCCCCATTCTCACGAGGCAATAGTGTTGGATTCCATTTTCCATTTTTCTTAATCAACTCCATATACTTTCTATTTAGGCTTCAAAGATACAGTTATTTTTTTGATAATCAAAAAAAATAATTACTTTTTTTTATTTTATCAACAAATTCAATGAAAAACCTCTATAATCAACAAAAAACGCTCATTTTGCAAATTTTCCCCAAAAAAGTTTGGTGATACGGAAATAAAGTCCTATCTTTGCAATCGAATTATAAACATAAGGATAAGAAAGAGACACATATAAGATATAGGATTCCGGTGCTCCACTGGCACTGGAATTCTTTATTTTTTATGCCTCTAAGAACATATTATTAATAACATTAAACAACAAGAAAAATTATGGCTTACATGTCACAAGAAGGCTACGACAATCTCGTAGCTGAGCTGAAACAGCTCGTATCTGTAGAGCGCCCTAAGGCATCAGCCG
>OLGF01000810.1_pt1 | contig 35858 bp, 33 predicted proteins | sample 1604971 | NCBI WGS metagenome assembly OLGF01 (sample SAMEA3888902, study PRJEB22519) | human gut metagenome | biome: human gut; feature: human-associated habitat; material: faeces | place: Denmark | collected 2011 | reverse complement strand
AAAAACCGACCTCCCAATAGTTAGATTTTTGGTCTAACTTTTGGGGGTCGGTTCATTTTGCTGTCTCGCCTTAATTTTCGTATGGGGTGATTTGTTCGGAAATATCAGCTGAACAGTGTGGTTTTAAATGTTTTAGTCGGTTATACATTCTGACGGCAGTGCCGGAATCGTTATCTTTCAGATAATCAAGAATGACGGTGGCGGCTTTGTCATAATCACCTTCAACCTCGTAAATTTGTGAATAAAGCACAATATCGGTAGAGCTTTTCTCTGTGTGAGAATCAAGTATTTTTCTTGCCCCGTCAATATTTCGGTCGGCGATAAGGTCGCATATATGCTCTTGCTCACGGTTGCTACGGACATAGCCGGTAGATTCTTGTATCGGATTAACCAGATTGTAACGTCTTATATCTGTATACATATGTATCATATTGTTAAGGTCAAAGAAAACAGTAATTATAGTCGGAAGGATAAATATTACACCAATCAGTATGTACAGATACATTTTGAAAGGAAACAGAAAATCATCAACTTTAATCATTGAAAGCTTAAATTTTAGTTTATCAACATTTTTGTATCTTGATGCCATTTCACTTTGCGTGCATTTCTTTATTATTTTGCCAAGCCTTCCGCGAATTTTTGATTTTTTATCGGTGGTATTTTTTGTAAGCATAAATTTCATAAGCATACCGATTGCGTAAATATCCGTTCGATTGTCGGATTGAGTTCCGACACCGCCTTGTTCGGGTGCCATAAAAATCGGCGTACCGGCAAAAACAGTATCTTTTGGTGTGTTGATTTTGTTCAATCTCGAATTGCCGAAGTCAATAAGATAAAATTTGTCCTCTATTTGCGAATACATCACGTTATTCGGAGAAATATCCCTGTGAATTAAGTTATCGTTGTGAATCGGTTTTAAGATGTTACATAGTGCGGTTGCCATTTTGATAACAAACTTTTTGCTGAATTGAGTGCCTTTTTTAAACAGCTCATCTATCGTGTAACCCGGTACACATTCTTCGTATAATATGTATTTATCGTTTTCGGGACTGTAAAACAATTCTTTGATTTTAGGTACACCGTCATAATCCTTTTCTTGAATTATTTTGTATATTTCAAATTGTGGTCTGTCAAGTATTTTCTTAATGTATAGTTTGTCATCTTCTGTACATTTTACTCTGAACGCAGTAAGATTGTCGTTTAACGGACATATAATTCTGTATTTTATCATAAATATTCCCCCTATATACTAAGTATACCATTAATTTCTTCATATATCAACAAGATATTTGTACAAAACACACAAACAAATTAACCCTGCCAGGAACTGCAAAAGCGATTGCAAGAGATTATAATGAAATTATCAAATTGATACGGGGAGTGTCAAACTCTAAGATTAACACTGACAGTCCGATACATTTGTGTCGCATTTTGATAAAATATAGAATAATATAATCTGGTAGGAGTGTGAAAAGTGTGGCAAAAAAAATGTCAGAATTGAAAACAGAGGAATTAACTGAAATATTAAAACAAACAACAGATATAGATGTTTTTTTAGATGACAATGAGTTACTTCCGAATGTATCTTTAGCAGAATATATTAATGAACTTGTGGAAGAAAAAAAGACTAAAATTGCGGATGTTGCAAGAAAGGCACATATGAGTTCGTCATATTTATATAAATTGGGTGAGGGGAAACGTAAGTCACCGACGCGAAATAAAGCCTTGCAGATTTGTTTCGGACTTGGACTGGATATAGATGAAAGTAATGAACTTTTGAAATTAGCGGGCGTAGGTGTGCTTTATTCAAAAATTGCACGCGACAGCATTATTATGTTTTGCTTGGAGAAAAAACACAGCATTTTAAAGTGTGAAGAATTGCTTGAAAAATACAAGGAACTGTCAATTATTAATGAGAAGTAATTATATGGGGTGAAATTATATGGACATTTTTAAAGTAATTAAATGTGACGGTAAAGATTGCGGAAACGACGTGTTTGTGTGGAAATTTCCGGGTGAGGATTTTAATACACTATCACAACTGATTGTACATGAGTCACAAGAGGCAATATTTTTTAAAGACGGACAAGCGCTTGATACGTTCGGACCGGGAAGATATACATTACATTCGCAGAATATACCGCTCATTCGCAGATTGGTTAATTTACCGTTTAACGGTGAATCGCCGTTCCATTGTGAAGTATATTTTATAAATAAAACCGTATCAATGAATATTCGTTGGGGTACACCGACGCCACTTCAAATTGAAGACGCAAAATATCGTATTATGATACCTGTAAGAATGTTCGGACAATTTGCAATACAGGTTGCGGAGAGTAAAAAGCTGCTGATTAAATTAGTAGGAACGACTCGTGAATTTAATCAGAAAACTTTATCCGATTGTTTTAAGGGGATTTTGCTTACAAACATAAGAGATTATGTTGCCAAAATGTTTGTGCAGAAAGAAATTTCAATTCTTGAAATACAATCATATTTGAAAGAAATATCAAACACAATAGCCGATGATTTGAGAGCGGAATTTACGGAATACGGATTGGAACTTGTCAATTTCAACGTAAATGAAATATCCGTTCCCGAAAACGACCCCGCGTATTTGGAACTTCGTAAGGCGAAGTCCGAAAGAGCAAAAATGGATATACTCGGATACAATTATCAGCAGGAAAGAATGTTCAACGTTCTTGACAGAGCTGCGTCAAACGAGGGTACTTCGTCAGCCGTGATGGGTGCCGGGATGGGACTCGGAATGGGTTTGAACGTCGGAAATGCAGTAGGCGGAGCAATGAATGAGGCAATCAACGACAATATAAAACCTCAAAATAATGAGCAGGAAAAACCAGAACAACCGCATGAGGATAACGGTATTGTTTGTGAAAACTGCGGTGCAAAGTTGCCGGAGGGAGCAAAATTCTGTTTAGGTTGCGGTCAGAAGATAGTTCCGAAAGGTAAAAAAATCTGCCCATCGTGCAATGCCGAATTGCCCGAAGAGGCAAAGTTCTGTTTTGTGTGCGGTGAAAAACTTGAAAAGACTTGTTTAAAATGTGGCGCTGTAATTCAACCGGGAGCAAAATTCTGCCTTGAATGCGGTGAAAAGGTACAGTAGGAGATGAAATGATATAATGGAAAATGTAATTTGTCCAAATTGCGGTTTTCAGTTTCCGCTTGATAAATCAAGAGATTTTTGTTTTTGTTTAAAATGCGGTACTAAAATAGAAGTGCCGAAATATGAAGAAATTCAACCGGAAGTACAAAAGGTAAAACCGACAGAACAACCGGAAGTAAAAAGTGAAACACCGAAGAATGAACCGAAAAGTAAGGTTGACAGTGCTTTGGAAGAGGTTGAATTTTATTACGATACAAGTTTTAATAAAAAGGAATATGCAGATACGGAAAATCAACCTACATATTATTTGAAAGCACAGGATTTACTTATTGACTTGTCTACGGAATTTGAAACAGATTGGCGTATATGGTGGGAAGTATCAAAGCCGATTGATTACAAGTGTACGGAATTTACGGAGGAGTGCCGTCCGTATACGGTAAATGATATGTATTTTCAAAGAGCGGTTGACTATGCACCGATTGAACAGAAGAAAGAGCTTATAAAACTCGGTGATGAATATAAAGAACGAAAAGAAAAGTTTTTCAAAAAGTTTGATGAGCAGGCTGAAAAAAGAAAAGCGGAAGAACAAGAACGAATTGAAAAAGAAAAAGCTGAAAAGGAACGATTAGAAAAAGAGAAAGCCGAAAAAGAAAAGGCTGAAAAGGAACGATTAGAGAAAGAGAAAGCCGAAAAAGAAAAGGCGGAGAAAGAGCGATTAGAGAAAGAGAAAGTCGAAAAAGCCGAGGCGGAAAAGAAAAAGGCGGAGGAAGAAAAGCAAAAGAAAGAGCAAGAAGAAAAACAAAAAGAAAAACAAAAAGAAGAGGGGACAAAGCAAATCGCTGTGTTAAATCCTCAATTATATGTTGAACTTGCAGGTAAAAATTATGATAAAGTTGACGGCGGATATTTTACAACCAACAATGCAAATGGTGAAAAAATTATTGTTGCATTGCGTGTTGTTTCAAAAATGATGTATCTAATCGGTTTTCGTGAGGCGGCAAGTAATAATGCATTATATTGTGATCAATCAATGACTGTGAAATTTAATGCACAAGGCGATATTGTTGATTTCGGAAACAGACCGATTATGTTTTTGCCGGATAACGGTAAGCTAAATATTTCTTATGTTTATACGGGTGACTTGAGCATTAATGATTATAAGCTGGACATAAATGCGGACTACGTTGACCAACTTATGAAAAATTCAAAAAAAGCATTTATAAAAAGTAAGATTTTCAAATAGGGGTGATTTTAAATGAGTGAAAGAGTTTGCCCACACTGCGGAGCACCGTTAGAGGGCGTGTCAATTTATGATGATACAATTTGCGAATACTGCGGAAGTGAAGTAAAGGGAGAGAAAAGACCAACTCCTCCGTCAAACAGTGGGAACAGACAACAAAGAGGTTCGGGCAGAACATATAAAATCACATGGATTGACACATATTTAACAAACAGCGATTATAAAAATCGTTCCAGATGCGTTGCTGTTCAAACGGGTGAAAAAAGAAAATTGAATATTGTAATATTTTATGATGAAATACCTGAAACAGTAACAGAAGAGGTTAAAATTGATTTCTACTCGTATACCGAACAAAAAATCGTATCAAGAGATTCTGTGAAATCTACATTTAAAAAAGGCGAGCAAAGTCATATATATATGAAACCTGTGGATCATTTTAAAACCGGTGAGTATTTATGTAGAATTGCAATAGGAGATTCGGAATTTTCGGAGGCAAGACTGATAATTGGAAATGCGCCTATAATAAAAGAATCATTTAATGAGGCAATAAACAGAGAAATATGCAAGCAAGCGGCTAAAAATATGTGCGAACGCAGAAAGCTTGTCAAACCTTGGATGATTAAAGTACCGTCAAATGTTATGGCTTTGGAGCATGGTATAAAATATAAAAAAGGGCTTGGTATACCAGAGGGTGTAGAAACTTATATGATTATTGAAATGTCTATACGGAGAGGTAAAAGAGGTATAGCAATTTGCGATAACGGATTATATATAAGCTCGGATTACGGAAAGGTGTATATGAGTTGGTTAGAGCTGTTGTTGTCATCAATCAGTGCTGAAAATGGTCTTTTAAGACTTGGTAAACACAAATTTTCGATTTGGTCGGAAGAAATGTCTGTAATGGCTGACCTACTTGCCGATATACAACGATTAATTATAAACGGTATAAAAGTTTAAGTAAGGAAGGATGTTAATAATATGAAGAAAAATTTGATTATATCTTCCGGTATAGTATTTATAATGCTTATTTTATCTACATTGACATTGTTTACGCGTACTATAAAAACACCGGCGTTTATTATAGGGTACATATTTTTGGACATTGCGATTGTATTGCAGATAATTCCTTGGGGAGTTTTGAAATTTAAAAACAATTTGGAATTTTTAAGAGTGCCTTATATCATTGTTTACGGAGTATATCTAATTATTCAGTTTATATTGTTTAAGATGGTTATCAGAATGACGCCAATGCTTACAATGAGTGTTGTTCTTTTGTGCTTGATGGGTATTGCTCAACTTATATTGTACGGTGCGTTTGGCAGTATAGAAAAAAATCAGACAAGCGGAGAATATAGTTTCTATACCGAAAGTCAACGTCATATAAATTTGATTTTGGTAAGCGTCAATGACGACAGTTTAAAAACTGAATTAAAAAAGGCAGTTGACAATATTAAATACGGTAATCGAAAAAGCAGTGTAAACAGTATGGAGCTTGAGGACAAGATTGAGGGTACTATTGAGGAAATCGGCAGATATGTTGAATCCAATGAAGTTGTCGAGGCGAAAAAACTTGTTTCTAAATTGAATTTATTTATTGAAAAAAGAAATGTAATGTGTTAGCGGAAGGGGAGAAAAAATAATGAATTTTGATATCAGTGCAATGAAATTGCGTGCAAAGAGTTTGGTAAAACAATGCGGTAACACACCGGCACTTATAGAGGCGCTGTTATGGTTGTTGAGAGTGATTGCTGTTATGTGTGGATCTTTGAGTACGCAGAATGGGTCAATAGGAGGCTATATCATATCGGGTGTTGCAACGTTGCTTTTGATATTTTTGCCTGTGGGAAGTGAATGGTATACTTTAAATGTGGCAAGAGAAGAAACGCCGGATTTTCAATCGGTTTTTGACGGCATTACCAAAATGCCGATTAAGGTGCTTTTAATTACGATAATAAGAAGTATTATGTGCTATGTATTTGCTATATTTTTAATTGTTCCGATAATATTCCCGATATATTGGTTCAGACCTGTTTTCTACATAGCAAAGGACAAACAGGGAATGTCGTTTATAAAAGTTATGGCTGAAAGTATTAAATTGATGAAAGGCAATAAAATGGCTTGGTTTAAACTTGATTTGTCATTCATCGGTTGGTATATATTAAATACAGTTACACTTGGTTTTGCAGGTTTTTATTCGTTGCCGATTATGAAAACAACGTATGCGGAATTTTATGACTTTATCAAGGGTAAGAATGAAATGTTCTGATTTTCGGAAAGGGGAATTTATTATGAAAAAAATAATTACATTAATTTTAGTAGGTTGTATGGCACTTTCAATAGGCGGTTGTGCAACAGAACAAGATGAACCAAAGTCATCATCTTTTATTGACTCAAATAATATGGATGAAACAAACAAAATAATAGCGGTGAAAGGCGGATATATTTATTCGTTTTCTGATGAAGTCCCGGTAGGTGTGGCGATTGATAGTTTTTTACATACAAACACTTGGAAATACTTTTTAAGTGAAGATAATATGGATGTTGTGCAATGTACGGGAAATTGCATGTATAATGATAAAAAAGTTGAGGCGAAAATTCAGTTTGTGGTAAATGATGACGATTCGTTTGAAGTCAACTCTTTATCATTAAACGATATTGATCAAGAGTTGACTAACATATTGGCATTTCTCGGAAAAGCATATGAGTATGCCGGAGTGACTGTTAATTGGGATGATGTTACGGACGAAATTGACGGCGGTGCACAAAATAACGCACCTCAAAACAGTACGGCACAAACATCTAATACAACCAGTCAAAACAGCGATATAGGCGAGATTGGTATTATAGATACCGATGATTACAATTTGGACGAATATTATATATCGGACACAATTCTTGATAAGCTTAGTCAAGACGAAGTCAGAACACTTTTAAATGCAATGTACGCACATTACGGCTATACATTCACTACCGAAAAATATGCACAGTTCTTTAGTTCAAAACCGTGGTATTCTTCAAGAGGTACATCAATGTCAGATTGTGAAAGTATGTTCAACGACTATGAAAGAAAGAACAAAGAAACCATAACCGCTTATGAATCAAGAAAAGGCTGGAGATAAATAACACCGTAGAGTCAACCGTAAAGGTTGGCTCTTTTTTGTATGCGATGGCAATACAGCTTATCCTTATTTATATACTGTATAAATGGGGTGGTTTAAGTGAAAGGGAAAATTAAAATCAATTATGAACTGAAAGCAAGTTACAGACGTGGAATTGTAAAGGAGATGTATTCAAGAAAAATGATAACGGAGCAACAGTACAAGAGATTGCTTATGAAATAGCGACAGCGGGGAGGTATCGGCGGTGCTTAAAGTGGCGGCATATGCGCGTGTTTCGACTGACAAGGAGGACCAAATAAATTCACTTACAAATCAGCGTGAGTATTTTGAAAGCTACATTAAATCAAAGGACGATTGGGAGTTTGTTGAAGTATATTTTGATGAGGGTATCACAGGAACTCAAACCAAGAAACGAAAAGGTTTTAACCGTATGATTAACGACTGTAAAAACGGAAAAATAGACTTGATTTTAACAAAGGAAGTCAGCCGTTTTGCAAGAAATACTGTTGACACGTTGAATTACACTCGTATGTTAAAGGAATATGATGTAGGTGTATTTTTCATCAACGATAATATTGATACACGTCAAAATGACGGCGAGTTTCGTTTGGCGATTATGGCATCTGTTGCACAGGAAGAAAGCCGAAAAATTTCAGAACGTGTGAAATGGGGACAAAGACGTGCTATGGAAAACGGTGTTGTGTTCGGAAATAACAGTATTGTCGGATTTGATATTAATGACGGTGTATTGTCTGTTAATGAAAGTGAGGCAGAAGTTGTCAAATTAATTTTTCATAAGTACGTAAATGAGGGTAAAGGTACGCATATTGTTGCACGGGAACTTTACGAAGATGGCATAAAACCGCCTAAATCAAGTAAAGATTTTTGGAGCAGTACGATGATTTTAAATATCTTACGTAATGAAAAGTATGTAGGTGATTTACTGCAAAAAAAGTATGTCACGAAAGATTATCTTACACATCATAAAGTTATAAACGAAAGTGAGGACAAAATATATATTGAAAATCATCATGAGGGGATAATCAGCCGTAAAATGTGGAATATGGCACAGGCTGAATTGCAAAGGCGAAGTGTGGATAAAAGCACTAAGAAAAAGTATTCCAACAGATATTGGTGCAGCGGTAAGATAATTTGTTCCGAATGTGGTTCAAGGTTTGTGATACGTAAATCAAAAAAGAAAAGCGGTATCTACATAACGTGGGCTTGTCATGAAAGAACGGCGCACGGTAATAAAAAGCTTGATAAAAATAATAATCAGGTCGGCTGCGATATGCGTACTGTAAATAACAAGTCGCTTTTGGCTTGTATGAAGTTTATAACCGAACAACTTGACATAGATATTAATAACATTGCTGACGATATATTGAATGAGATTAATAATTCGGCTGATACGTCGGAAGATAATATGCAAAATCTGACGTTACAGATACAGGATATACAAAATAAAAAAATGCGTATGCTGGACAGTTATTATAGCGGTGACATAAACAAAGACGAAATGACTGTTCTTAAAGATAAGTATGATAAAGAGATTGAGAAAATCAATGCTATTTTGCAGAAACAACAGAACAACCAAACCGCTATACAGGAAAGACAGAACAATACAGATGAGTTGCGTGATATAATAATCAATGCAGTTTGCTCCGAAAATGTGTACGGAGAGATTGTCGATAAAATTATTGTGTATGATGATTATATGCTTGTGAAACTGAAATATATAGATTTTGCTTTTAAAATTAAATACTCAACTCACGGTTATATGGAAAAGTATACGACAGTTATTGAAAGTTGTGAGATTGTTTCTTTTTGAGGAGGCAGATGATGTTTATTGATTATAATAATATTAATGAGTTAATTGAATATATGATCTGTTTTGGTATCCCCAAAATCAATACCTATATCACCAATGCCGTAGGGACGGCATTTTTTATTGAAAGTTCTTCGCGTTTAAGGTAGTCGCGATATGCGATATGATTATCTTCGAGTGCTTTTTGAAAATTAGGTTGTATTTGTCCGCCGAACACCAAAGCGGACGGGTTTATTTCACTCAGAAAATCATCAATAATCATCGGTTCTTTTGCGTAAGGCGAGTTAATTGTATTGCCGTCAAAGGTTACGGGTACAGGCAAAATTACTATATCTGCACTCAAAACCAAATCTTTATCAGTTTCACATTCAAGTGTTTCAAGCTGTATATCTTTATCAAAGCCGTATAGAAAAACGTGATACCCTTCAGCTTTCAAAAGCTTTGCAACAGTAAGCTGTCTTAAATCACCGCCTATAACAGAAACATTTTCAAACATAGTGTATCCTCCTTATATAGTTTTCTCTGCTGTATATAATATGTAAGTTGAAGTTGTTTTGTTATTAACGTGTGCTATTTAAAAATTATCTTACACATTTAAGTTGGATTTTACAAACTGACTTTTTATTTTACATTTATTTAAGCATATTCAGATAGTGGATTTTACATAAGAGGTCTATAATAAAGTCATAAAGTAAAAAGGAGATAAGAAAAATGAAGAAAAGAAATTTATTGGCAGGAATATTAGTAGGCGTTATGGCTATGACAGCCCTTGCAGGTTGCGGAGAAACAACACAATCACCGCAGTCATCAACTTCGACAACATCATCGTCATCTGATTTTAAAGCAGACAGTGACATCACAGTTGTATCAAGAGAAAACGGCAGTGGTACAAGAGGCGCATTCATAGAGCTTATGGGAATAGAGGAAAAAGGTGCAGACGGCACAAAGACTGACAAGACAACAAATGAGGCAGTAATCGCAAACAAGACTGACGTTATGCTTACAAACGTTGCCGGTGACGAATACGGTATCGGTTATGTATCGCTTGGCTCACTTTCATCAAGCGTCAAGGCAGTCAAAGTTGACGGAGTAGAGGCAACAGCCGAAAACGTAAAGAACGGTACATACAAGGTTGCAAGACCTTTTAATATAGCAACAAAATCTGATATTTCAGATGTTGCACAAGACTTTATCGACTATATCCTATCAAGTGAGGGACAGGAAATAGTTTCAGACGGATATATTAAAATCAATGATGATGCTCAACCGTATGCAGGTTCAAAACCGGCAGGCAAAATCGTTGTAGCAGGTTCATCTTCGGTATCACCTGTAATGGAAAAGCTTAAAGAGGCTTATCTAAAAGTCAATACAAATGCAGAAATAGAACTTCAGACAAGCGACTCAACTGCCGGTATGACAGGTGCAATGGAAGGTACTTGCGACATCGGTATGGCTTCAAGAGAATTAAAAGACAGTGAAAGCGCTGTATTGACAGCAACACCGATTGCACTTGACGGTATTGCGGTAATCGTAAATCCTCAAAATCCGACAGACGATATGTCAACAGAGGATATAAAGGACATCTTTACAGGTACAAAGACAATGTGGAGTGAAATAGCATGAGAAAATACAAAGAGAAGATAATGGGCGGCGTATTTTTCGCCGCCGCCCTTACTTCAATACTTGCCGTATTGCTGATATGCGTATTCCTTTTTGCAAACGGAATACCTGCAATGGGTAAGGTAGGACTTTTCAAATTCCTTGCGGGTACTAACTGGGCTCCGACAGATAGTCCTGCGTCATTCGGAATCTTCCCGATGATTTTGGGAAGTATATATGTGACCGCCGGTGCAATCGTCATTGGTGTACCGGTAGGTATCCTGACATCAATATTTATGTCGAGATATTGTCCAAAACCCTTATATAAAATCCTCAAACCTGCTACGGAGCTTTTAGCAGGTATTCCTTCGATAGTTTACGGCTTTTTCGGACTTGTGGTACTTGTTCCGTTCGTAAAAACGGTTTTCGGCGGAAACGGAAACAGTATGCTTACAGCCTCGATTTTGCTTGGAATAATGATTTTGCCGACAATTATCGGTGTATCGGAAAGTGCGATAAGAAGTGTACCCGAAAGCTATTATGAGGGTGCGTTGGCACTCGGTGCAACAAAGGAAAGAAGTATATTTACAGTTATATTACCTGCGGCAAAATCGGGAATACTTGCAGGAGTTATTCTTGGTATAGGCCGTGCGATTGGTGAAACAATGGCGGTAATTATGGTTGCCGGTAATCAGGCGAGAATGCCGTCAAGCATTTTAAAAGGTGTCAGAACTTTGACTTCAAATATCGTAATCGAAATGGGTTATGCGGCAGATTTACACCGTGAAGTGCTTATTGCAACTGGTGTTGTGTTGTTTGTGTTTATACTTCTTATCAATATATCATTTAGTATCATAAAGGGAAGGAACAAGCAATGAAACATTTAGGCTCAAAAATATTAAAGGGAACAGTAATCCTTGCAAGCTGTTTGACATTTGGTGTATTACTGTTTTTGATTGCGTACATATTGATAAAGGGTTTGCCTAATTTAAGCCCTAAATTGTTCAGCTTACATTACACAACCGAAAACGTATCAATGTTACCGGCAATAGTCAACACGATTGAAATGACGCTCTGTTCGCTTATAGTTGCAGTACCGCTCGGAATATGTACTGCTATATACCTTGTCGAATACGCGAAAAAGGGCAACAAGGTTGTAGGTATTATAAGACTTACCGCCGAAACGCTTTCGGGAATACCGTCAATCGTATATGGTTTGTTCGGAATGTTGTTCTTTGTAACATATTTAAAGTGGGGATATTCAATACTTGCCGGTGCGGCAACGTTGGCAATAATGGTACTTCCGCTTATTATGAGAACAACAGAAGAGGCACTTCTTGCAGTATCCGATTCATATCGCGAGGCAAGCTTCGGAGTCGGTGCAGGCAAGCTTAGAACTGTGTTTAAAATTGTTCTTCCGGCGGCAATGCCGGGTATATTGTCAGGCGTTATCCTTGCAATAGGAAGAATTGTCGGTGAAACGGCGGCACTTATTTATACGGCAGGTACTGTTGCGGAGGTTTCAAAAGGACTTCTGTCATCGGGACGTACACTTGCAATACATATGTATGTACTGTCAAGCGAGGGCTTGTACACAAATCAAGCATATGCAACGGCGGTTGTATTGTTGATATTTGTGTTGATAATTAACTTTATGTCATCACTTGTTGCAAAGAAGTTTGCGGCAAAGGATTGATGATATAGAAAGGAATGGAATTTTAAAGTGAAATTTGATATAAAGAATTTACATTTGCATTACGGTGATTTCCACGCTTTAAAAGGGATAGATATGCAGATTCCCGAAAATAAAGTTACGGCATTTATAGGCCCGTCGGGGTGTGGTAAGTCTACGTTTTTAAAAACGCTAAACAGAATGAATGACCTTGTAGAGGGTTGTAAGATTGACGGAACGGTTTTGCTTGACGGTAAAAATGTTTACGGTGATATTGAAGTGAATGAACTTCGCAGACGTGTAGGTATGGTGTTTCAAAAGCCTAATCCGTTTCCTATGAGTATATATGATAATATCGCATACGGTCCGAGAACGCATGGAATTAAGGCGAAAAGCAAGCTTGACGAAATAGTTGAGCGTTCGTTAAAACAGGCGGCTATATGGGACGAAACAAAGGATAGATTAAAGAAAAGTGCACTTGGTATGTCGGGCGGTCAGCAACAAAGACTTTGTATTGCAAGAGCACTTGCGGTAGAACCGGAAGTGTTGCTTATGGATGAACCGACTTCGGCACTTGACCCTATATCCACATCTAAAATTGAGGACTTGGTGTGGGAGCTTAAGGATAAGTACACTATAATTATGGTTACGCACAATATGCAGCAAGCCGCAAGAGTTTCGGATAAAACAGCATTTTTCTTGCTTGGTGAGGCAGTGGAATTTGACGATACACAAAAGATTTTCTCAAAACCAAAAGATAAAAGAACAGAAGATTACATAACAGGGAGGTTTGGATAATGAGAGATGAATTTGAAAGACAGTTGGCGCTTCTCAATGAAGAACTTACTACAATGGGCGGACTTATTGAAAGTGCAATCGCAAATGCGGTAAAGGCACTTGACGGTGACGAACATTCGATAAATAAAGCGTATGACTATGAAAAGTCGATAGATAATAAAGAACGTGAGATTGAAAGTCTTTGTTTGAAATTGCTTTTGACTCAACAGCCTGTTGCAAGTGATTTAAGACTTATTTCAGCCGCACTTAAAATGATAACCGATATGGAACGTATCGGCGATCAGGCGGAGGATATAGCGGAAATTGCGGCAACCGCAAAAAAGAAGATGTTGAAAAAATCAAAGCATATTCAACGTATGGCGGCGGCAACTATTGATATGGTCAATAAGAGCGTTGAGGCGTTTATTAAAAAGGATTTGCTTGTCACAGAAGAAGTTTCTCATAATGACGATGTTGTTGACGCATTGTTTGAAGAAATCGTCAACGACCTTGTGGATATTATTAAAAAAGATGAGGGAACTTCCGAAGTGCTTGATATGCTTATGGTTGCAAAGTATTTTGAAAGAATCGGCGACCATGCGGTTAATATCGCCGAATGGGTGCAGTTCTCTATTACAGGCGAACATAAAAGACTATAATCTGTTTTCGGTTTTCCCATTCTCGCCGATTACAGTTTATATATAAAGTCGGGTAACCGACTTTTTTTCTTGTGCGGAAATATTAAAAGTGATATAATAGTATAATAATGCTAAAGGATGGAATGTATGCACGAAGTAAATGTTAAAGGGATTTTATCGGCGAAAAACGGAATGAATATATACAGAGGTTGCTTGCATGGGTGTATTTATTGTGATTCAAGAAGTTTGTGTTATCAGATGAATCATAAATTTGAAGATATTGAAGTTAAGGCTAATGCGGTGGGATTGTTGGAAAATACACTCAGAAGAAAGAGAAACAAGTGTATGATTGGAACAGGTGCAATGTCTGACCCGTATATGCCAATAGAAGAAAAACTCGGTAATATGCGAAAGTGTCTTGAAGTGATTGAAAGGTATGGTTTCGGTGTGACAATGATTACTAAATCGACAAAAGTTCTTCGTGATCTTGATTTGTTAAAGAAGATAAATGAAAAATCAAAATGTGTCGTACAGATGACGCTTACCACATATGATGAGGATTTGTGCCGCATTGTTGAGCCGAATGTTGAAACTACATATGAGAGATTTCGTGCACTTGAAATATTGCGTGATAACGGTATACCGACTGTTGTGTGGCTTTGCCCGATATTGCCTTTTATAAATGATACCGAAGAAAATATTAGGGGAATACTTGATTATTGTGTCAGAGCAAAAGTGAAGGGGATTATTAATTTTGATATGGGTGTTACGTTGCGTGACGGTAATAGAGAGTATTTCTATAAAAAACTCGATGAACATTTTCCGGGACTTAAAGAAAAATATATCAGAATGTACGGAAACAGCTATCAGCTTTCATCTCCGAACAGCAGACAACTTAATATGATTTATAAAAGCGAATGTATTAAAAACGGTATTATGTGTGACGTGAATGAATGCTTTGAGTATTTGAATAAGTATGAAGATAAATATGGTGGCGAACAAATCAGCTTGATATAAAGTTGTTTGTAGTGTTGACAAAATGAATGAATAGATATATAATAAATATAGAAAAAAGGTAAGACCTCAAACGGTTATACCCTGAAATTAGTTATTACAATAACCGCAATCTTGGTAGGAGGGCGGTTATTGTGCTTTTATAGAGAAAATTATCAAAAATATGATAATTTCTAAAATTGCTGTGAGCAATTTCTTCGCCATATGTAGCAATATGCTTACTTTTCATAAGCATTCCTCCTTTCATAAACTCAGCATAACAGCCTGTGAATATAAAAGAGAGTATAACCGCCGGTGAAAACACCGTTAAGAGGTCTTACCTATATCGGAATGATCCGACAGTGATATTATATAACAAAGAAATACAAAATTCCACAAAGTATACAAAACGAAATACAAATGTAAATGAGCGCACAAAAAAACGGCATTATCGAATGCCGTTTTTTGTATACTTAAAAACTTATCTTTGTACACGACCTGAGCCGTCGCCGCCTGCAAGAGTTTCAACTTCTTCTCTTGTAACAAGGTTAAAGTCACCAGGGATTGTGTGCTTAAGAGCTGATGCCGCAACACCGAATTCAAGAGCGTCCTTGAAGTTCTTACCGTCAACAAAACCGCAGATTGTACCGCCGGCAAAGCTATCGCCGCCGCCTACACGGTCAACGATTGGACGAATTCTGTATTCTCTTGAATGATAGAATTCATCATCTTCACTTGAGTAAATGCAAGCTGACCAACCGTTATCAGAAGCTGACTTAGAAACTCTAAGTGATGAAATAACATACTTAAATCCGAACTTAGCAACCATCTGCTTGAAAATGCTTTCGTAACCTGCAAGGTTAAGTTCACCGCTTGTTACGTCTGTGTTTTCAGGCTTGAAACCAAGAACTTTATCTGCATCTTCTTCGTTACCGATACAAACATCAACATATTGCATAAGGTTTGACATAACCTTTTGAGCCTTTTCGCTTGTCCAAAGCTTCTTTCTGAAGTTAAGGTCACAAGAAACTGTTACACCGTGAGCCTTAGCAGCTTTACAAGCAGCCTCTGTAAGTTCAGCGGCAGCGTCTGAAACAGCAGGTGTAATACCTGTGAAGTGGAACCAGTCAGCACCTTCAAAGATTTCGTCAAAATCGAAATCAGAAATGCTTGCTGTTGCGATTGATGAGTTAGCTCTGTCATATGTAACGTTTGAAGGTCTCATTGACGCACCTGTTTCAAGGAAGTAGATACCAAGTCTGTCGCCGCCCTTAGCAATGTGCTTTGTTTCAACACCGTATTTTCTTAGTGCCGCAACTGCGCAAGCGCCGATTGGGTTTTCAGGAACTTTTGTAACAAATTCAGCGTCGTGACCGTAGTTTGCAAGTGAAACTGCAACGTTTGCTTCGCCGCCGCCGTAGTTTATGTCAAACTGTGTAGCTTGAATATATTTTTGATTTCCAGGGGTTGAAAGTCTAAGCATGATTTCACCCATTGTAACAACTTTTGCCATTATATAAATCTCCTTTAATTATAAATTACTTGTTAAGTTCTGCTCTTGCAGCCTTGATATTTGCAATAAATTCTTTAGCTGTTTCGGTAATTGCGTTGTAGTCGCCTGTCTTAGCACCCTTTGTAAGTGATGAACCTGCACCTACTGCAACAACGCCTGCCTTAATCCAATCAGCAACGTTATCCTTGTCAACGCCGCCTGTAGGCATCATTTGAGCCTGAGGAAGAGGACCCTTAATATCCTTTATAATCTTAGGACCGTATAGATCTGCAGGGAATATCTTAACGATGTCAGCACCTGCCTCCATAGCTGTGATAACTTCTGTAATTGTAGCACAACCAGGCATATAAGGTACTCTGTAACGGTTACAAAGCTTAGCTGTTTCTGCATTGAAAGCAGGGCTTACGATAAAGTTTGCACCTGCCAAGATAGCCATTCTTGCTGTTTCAGGATCAAGAACAGTACCTGCACCAAGCATCATTTCGCCGTTTGAATATTTTTCAGCCAAAGCAGCAATAACCTTGTCGGCACCCGGAACTGTAAATGTAAGTTCGATACCTGTACAACCGCCTGCAAGGCAAGCGTCTGAAATTTTAATTGCTTCTTCAGCATTGTTAGCTCTTACAACTGCAACAAGACCGCAGTCAGTTAGCTTTTTAAGCACATCTTCTTTTAACATTGGAAAAAAACCTCCTAAAATATTTTACTGTATATAATTTTATCACAAACCTTTACGATTTGCAATATCTCAACATAAAAAAATACACTGTAACGGATAATTTTGCCGATACAGTGCAAATTGATTTAGACTTTTTGACTTTGAGTCGATTTTTCTTACATATTCCACAGCATAGTGTACATCACTTCTCCGTTATGTTCGTGGCGAAGTGCACCGTCAATGATAAAGCCGGTACGGGTTGCGAATGCAAGAGCCTTTCTGTTTCTTGCGTAAATAGGTATGTGGAGCATATTGTACTCCGATTTCAGGAAATTTATAAGTGCCGTTCCGATACCTTTGTTTTGATATTCTGGATCGACGAAAAGCCCAGTTATTCTGTTATCCTCCGTCACACCGGTAAAAGCGACAATCTTGCCGTCAATGATGTAAACAAAATTTTCTTTGCCGTTTATGTATTTTTCTTTTACAAAATCGTAATGTGTTTCCCAAAAGTTTTCTTCAACAAATGAATTTGAATGAATTGTTGTTCGCAGCCATAAATCCATTACTTCATACGTTTGAGAAGGTTTCATTCGTTCTATATTTTCCATATTATCAAGTCCTAAATATTATAAGTAAATTCTTCAGGCGTTACAGTGCCTTTTGCGATTGCCTCAGCTTTTAAATCAAAGTAAAGCTGAGTAAATGATGCCGATATATACGGCTCAAGGAACAAAAATCCTATACCGAATGTAATACAGCTTAGAATTATCCAACCGATAAACGAAAGTGAGAATAAAAATATTCTGCCTTTGTTTCCGTCGGTAAGCGATTTTGTAACTTCAAATGCTCTGCGTCTGTCCATAGCCGGATTTTCGGCAAGAATATAAGGAATCATTGAGTATTGGAATGATTTGATAATTCCCGGTATGATGAACAACAGCGACCACAAAAATGTATAAATCGCAACAAACACATTAATACCGATTACGTTGCCGAGATTGTTTTTATAAGGGAAAAACAAATCGTATACATTAGGTGCGTTGACAGTTGCCTTTATAAAAAATCTGCACGATCCCACGCTTAGAGGGAATGTGACAAAAAGAGTGATTAATATTTGAAGTACGGCTGATATTGATGTACCTGCCGAACCGGCGTCCGAATTAACCATATTAGTCACTGTAGCAACCGAAGTTCCGAGTGATGTGATAAGTGAAACCAATATACATACTCCGAATGAATACCAGTAGTTTGACTTTAAAACGTCTTTAGCTCTTGTTTTTAGTTCTGCAAAAGTAGTTTTATACATATTGCCAAGACCTCCTTTATATTTAAGATATATCGCATAAAGTATATCATATGCAAAATAATTTTTGTAGTAGGAAATTCATAATGTAAAGTAAACTTAATAAAATATACTTGTTTATACAAAGAAAATGTTATATAATAAAGGCGTATATATATTATTGTAATTTACAAAGGAGATATAGCGATGAGTAAGAGTGTCAATTTGTATGTAGTGGTACCGTGCTATAATGAAGAAGCTGTTTTGCACGAAACATCCAAGCAAATGCTTGAATTATTCGGTGAAATGAAAAATGACGGACTTATAAATGACAACAGCAGAATCGTTTTTGTAGATGACGGTTCTAAAGATAAAACATGGAGCATAATAGATGAACTGACTAAGGCTCATACAGAAATATCGGGAATAAAGCTTGCCAAGAATGCTGGACATCAAAATGCACTTTTCGGCGGTCTTATGACAGTTAAAGATGACTGCGACTGTGCAATATCCATTGATGCGGACTTGCAGGACGATATACACGTAATACCTGATATGGTGAGAAACTTCATTGACGGATATGACGTTGTTTACGGTGTAAGAAACAAACGTGATACCGATACATTCTTTAAACGCACAACGGCGGTAGGATTTTATAAATTAATGCAGTTTATGGGCGTTAATATTGTATTCAATCACGCGGATTACAGATTGATGAGCAAACGTGCGCTTGACGGATTGGCACAATTCCCTGAGAGAAATCTGTTCCTAAGAGGAATGGTTCCGCTTGTTGGCTATCGCTCAACGAATGTGTATTACGACAGAAACGAACGCTTTGCGGGCGAGTCAAAATATCCGTTAAAGAAAATGCTTTCATTTGCGTTTGACGGTATAACTTCATTTAGCATAAGCCCAATCAGAATGATTTCGGCATTCGGTGCGATTGTGTGCGTGTTTGCGTTCGTTATGGCGATATACGCACTTGTGCAGAAAATTATAGGTCACACAGGTGCAGGCTGGGCGTCACTTATGGTTTCGATATGGTTTATAGGCGGTGTACAGCTTTTGTCTGTCGGACTTATAGGCGAGTATATCGGTAAATTGTATAAAGAAGTTAAACGCCGTCCAAGATATATTATTGAAGCATATGTAAATGAAAAAGAGAAAGAGGACGATAAATAATGATATATGATGTTGCAATAATCGGCGGAGGTCCTGCCGGAATGTCAGCTGCCATATACGCTGCAAGAGGCGGTATGAAAACGCTTGTAATCGAAAAAATCGCATACGGCGGTCAAGCAATAAAAACATATGAAATAGACAATTATCCGGGATTTGCAAACAATCCGACAGGTGAAGAACTTTCAAAAGCAATCGAAGAACACGCAAGAAAATTCGGCGCAACATTTGTTTCGGAAAATGTTAAGTCAATCGAAAATGCCGAATACGGCATAAAGGTTATTCACACAAGAAGAAATACTTATATGGTAAAGTCAATAATTTTTGCAACAGGTGCAGTACCAAAAACGCTCGGTGCGGACGGTGAAGAACAGTTTGCCGGTGCAGGTGTTTCGTATTGTGCGACTTGTGACGGTGCGTTTTTTAAGGATAAGGACGTGTGCGTTGTAGGCGGCGGAAATACGGCTATGGAGGACGCATTGTATCTTGCGGGATTTTGCCGTAAAGTCTATGTCCTAAACAGAAGCAAGAAGTTCAGAGCGGCTACAATGGTTGAAAACGTAAAAAGAAACGGCAAAATAACCGTGTTTACAGATACCGTAGTTGATAAATTCGTAGGCTCAAATATGCTTGAGGGTGTTGATATTAGAAACACGGTAACAGGCGAAAAGAGTATTTTGAACGTATCGGGCGCTATCGTCGCAATAGGTGTAAAGCCGTCGTCCGATCTTGCAAAAGATTGCGGGGTTGAATGTTGTCAGCACGGATTTGTCAAGACGGATATGTACCTTGCGACTAACATAACAGGTATATTTGCGGCAGGTGACGTAAGAGTATCACCGTTAAGACAGGTTATAACAGCGGCGGCAGACGGTGCAATCGCCGCGACAAGTGCGGTTAATTATGTGAATGAACTCGGAATTAAAAGCATATAAAAGGTAAAAGGATAAAACTATGAAGACACTTATAAAAAATGCCGAAATAGTAACAATGACAGGCGAAAAGTACAAGAACGGCTGTATTTTGTTTGATGAAAAAATACAGTATGTAGGTGAAGATAAAGCATTTGATGCGGATAAGATTATTGACGCAGAGGGTAAAATCGTTATGCCCGGACTGATTGACGCACATTGTCATGTCGGAATGTTTGAAGATTCGCTTGGATTTGAGGGTGATGACGGTAACGAGGACAGCGACCCGATAATGCCGCACCTTCGTGCGATTGACGGAATAAATCCGTTTGACCGTGGGTTTAAAGACGCGTATAACGCAGGTGTTACAACCGTTGTAACAGGACCGGGCAGTGCAAACCCTGTGGGCGGACAGTTTGCGGCGGTTAAGACGTACGGAATATGCGTAGATGATATGATTATTAAAACACCTGTTGCAATGAAATTTGCACTTGGTGAAAACCCAAAATGCGTGTACAATGAAAAGAACGAGGCACCTGTTACGCGTATGGGAACAATGGCATTGATACGCGAATTGCTTATAAAATCAAGAGATTATATGAATCAGCTTGACGCATATAATGAAAACAGCGAAGAACACGATAAGCCTGAATTCGACATAAAGCTTGACGCAATGATGCCTGTACTCAAAAAACAGATACCTGTTAAAATTCACGCACACAGGGCAGACGATATTTGCAGTGCAATCAGATTGGGCAAAGAATTTGATATTTGCGTTACGCTTGAACATTGCTCGGACGGTGACAGAATAGCACCGATTTTGGAACGTGAAAAATTACCTGTAATGCTTGGTCCGACACTTTCGGACAGAAGTAAACCGGAGCTTAAAAACTTAACTTTTGATACATATAAAAATCTTTCGGACAGAGGTATTGACGTTGCGATAATAACGGATCACCCCGAAATTACGATTGAAAATCTGTCGCTTTGTGCGGTTATGGCGGTTAAGAACGGTATGGACGAAGAGAAAGCACTGAAAGCGATAACCTCAACAGCGGCAAAAAACTGTTGGATTGACGACAGAGTTGGTACGCTTGAAGTCGGTAAAGACGCCGATATTGCAGTGTTTACAGATTTGCCGACAAGATTTGAGTCTGAATGTGTTATGACGTTTATAGACGGAAAATGTGTAACAGACATAAAGTAAGAATGGGACGATAAAACGTCCTTTTTCTTTTATACAAAAACATTGTTTTAAATTAATTTGTTTTGGGCAAAGTGACAAAATTTGTAGAAATAGATACAAAATAACTCATAAGTGTTGGAAAATAAACACCGATATGAAAATTGACTGTTGACGTACAAAGTGACGGAATTTATAATATGTATTGATGAGATTAATGTTTTCGGAGATGTAAATATATGAAGAAAAATGATGTGAAAAATGATAGTCGAAAAGACAATAATTTAATGGTAAAAATAGCAACTTTTATTGTTGATAAAAGACGTGCATTCTATTTAATATTTGCACTTGCACTTGTATTGTGCGTAATATCAATACCGAAAGTGCAGGTAAACAACGACATAAGTTCATATCTTCCCGAAGAAACGGAAACAAGACGCGGACTTACTTTAATGGACGATGAGTTTATTACATACGATACGGAAAAAATAATGGTTACGACCATAACGACCGAAACAGCGGAAAAGCTGAAAGATAAACTCGAAAAGGTTGACGGAGTAAAAGAGGTTGAGTTTGAGAATGACGATGACCACTATAAAGATTCTGCGGCATTGTTTACGGTTACGCTTAGCGTGCGTGACGATTTGGACAGAGAACTTGAAATTGTCGATGATTTGAAAGCACAGCTTGACGGATATGACTTCTATGCTTATTCCGACAGTATAGACGACAGTTCTAAACAGCTTGAAAAAGAAATGACCGTTATTTTGGGTATAGCACTTGTGATAATTATAGCAGTTTTGCTGTTCACGTCACAGAGCTTTATGGAAGTGCCGATATTCCTTATAGTATTCGGCGTGGCGGCACTTTTGAATATGGGTACGAACTATTTGCTCGGTGAAATTTCGTTTATTACAAAGTCGGTTGCGGTGGTGTTGCAGTTGGCACTGGCGATTGACTATGCGATTATCCTTTCGCACAGATTTGCGGAGGAAAAGCAGACAAAGAATGCGTATGACGCGATAGTAACCGCGCTTTCAAAGGCTATCCTTGAAATCAGCTCATCAAGTCTTACAACACTTGCAGGTCTTGCCGCACTTATGGTAATGCAGCTTAGAATCGGTATGGATATGGGTTTGGTACTTTGTAAAGGTATCATATGCAGTCTTGTTACGGTGTTCTTTATTATGCCCGGCTTGCTTTTGGCATTTTCGGATAAGATTGATAAAACAACTCACCGTTCTTTTGTGCCGAGTATCGAGAAATGGTGTAAGGTTGTTATTAAATTAAAGAACATCGTACCTTACATATTTATTGCGATTATAGCAGTCGGTGCGGTGCTTTCGTCAATGAGTAACTATGCTTTTGACGCCACAGCCGAACAGCTTAAAAAGCCGACCGAAAACTCAATCGCAAAACGAAAGGTTGACGAAATTTTCGGTACGGATCATCAGCTTGCTGTAATTGTTCCGTCCGGTGACTATGACAGAGAGGCAAAAGTTATATCGCTTGTCGAGGAAAATCCGAGCATAAATTCGGCTTTGGGTCTTGCAAATACGGAGCTTGACGACGACCACATACTTACCGAAAAAATAAACGCAAGAGAAACTTCAAAGCTTATGAATATCGATTATGATTTGTGTTGCCTTTTGTTCCAGGCATACGGTGCGGAACACGATGAATACAATGCAATATTCGGTGATGTAAATGATTACGAAGTGCCTATAATCGACTTGTTTATGTATGTACACGAGAAGATGGATTTGGGTGTAATCAATCTTGACGAAGATCAAACGAATGATATTAACGACCTTTACGACAAGCTGACAGACGCGAAAGACCAGCTTGAAAGCGATAATTATTCAAGAATAATCTTTACATATAAATGTGACGTTGAAAGTGACGAGGCATATCAAATGCTTAAAGACGTCAGAAGTGACGTTGAAAAGTATTATGACGAATGTTTGCTTGTCAGCGACAGTGTAAACAGCCGTGACTTGGGTGATTCGTTCGGCGGAGACAATAATAAGATTAATCTTATAACAATCTTGGCATTGCTTTTGATATTGATGTTCACATTCCGTTCGGCAGGTGTTCCGGTGCTTTTGGTACTTGCGATACAGGGAAGTGTGTGGATTAACTTCTCAATTCCGTTCCTTACAGGGCAGAGATTGTACTTCCTTGCATACTTGGTTGTAAGTTCAATTCAGATGGGTGCTACGATTGACTATGCTATCGTATTTACGAACAGATACCTTGAATTAAAGGAAACAATGGATAATAAACAGGCGGCGTCAACCGCACTTAACCAATCGTTCCCGACAATTCTTACATCAGGTTCAATCCTTACACTTGCGGGATTTCTGATAGGTATGATTTCGACAAATGCTATTATATCGGCACTCGGTACGGCACTTGGACGCGGAACGTTAATATCAATAGTTATAGTAATGATGGTACTTCCGCAAATTGTACTGTTGTGCGATAAGTTTATTGAAAAGACCGCATTCGGTAAAAAGGCAACAGATGGCGACAAAGCGGCGAAGAGAGAAATGTCCGGAATTATGTTCGTCAACGGTCATGTCAGAGGTCACGTTTCAGGCTTTATGGACGGTGTATTCTACGGCTTGGTAAAGGGTGATATAGACGCGAAAGTCGAACTTGGAAATCAACAGGATTTGTTGCTTACAGAGAGTAATGAAGATAATATAAAAATAGATGAAAAGCAGGAGGATGAGGATAATGAGAACAACGAAGAAGAACAATAAAATCATATCTTTTCTGACTGCACTTGTTATAATGCTGAATATATTACCTATGTGCATTGTACAGGCAGACGACACTGTTGCAATATCGACAGTGAACGACCTTAAAGATTTTTTTGAAAAGTGCGTATATGACGAGTATTCAAAAAATAAGAAGTTCGTATTACAAAATGATATTGATTTAAACGGTGTGGAAATAAAAAGTGCGGAGGTATTCTGCGGAACTTTCGAGGGCGGCGGTCACAGTATAAAGAATGTCAAGCTTTCATTTGAGGGCTCAAATAAAGGACTTTTCTGTTCAGTGACAAAAGAAGGTCAGATCAGAGATTTGAACGTAACAGGAGATATAAAGGTTACAGTCGGAACCGATACGGAATCGGTTTTTAGACAAAAAGCCACCTCGATTTTGAGTAAGACTGATATAAATACTCAAAATTTTGATAAAGGCTCAAAAGGTGCAGGCGGACTTGTCGGCTATAACGCGGGTAAAATCGTAAACTGTTCATACGGCGGAAATATCAAAGGTCAGAAACAGGTCGGAGGACTTGTCGGCTACAATGCAATGACCGGTGTTGTTGATTCTTCCGCAAATTCGGCTACAGTTGTTGGTGACAGTGAAACAGGCGGTATAGTCGGTTACAATGAGGGCAGAATAAAGCTAAGTCGAAATGACGGAAAGGTATGCCCGGATGCAAACGAAAATACGGTAAACGCCGGAGGTATCTGCGGTAATAACGAGGGTGCGGTTGTTATTTGTACAAATAACGGCATTGTCGGCGGCGAAAGCTTCGGCGACAATATCGGCGGTATAGTCGGTACACAAAGCGGTGAAGTAAGAGAATGTATCAATAATGCAGCTGTTCAGGGAAGAAGAAGTGTCGGCGGTGTAGTCGGTCGATTTGAACCGTATACCGATATTGACTTGTCTTATCAGAGTGCAAAAGCGGCGATGGAAAAAGATATAGATACATTCCAAAACGATATTTCAAGTGCAAGAACAAAGTTGATTGAATACGGTTTGAAACTGTTGACAGGTTCAAATGATGTATCGGGACTTATGTCGCTTTTAGGCTTGGGTGACGCAAAAAATAATACACGTTCAAGGCTTGACGTTCTTACGGATTCAGCCGTCAATATGATGGACAGTATAACAAATGCGGTAAATTCAGCGTCTGACAGTAATGTGACAGGTTCGCTGAAAGATACGCTTGACCAAGCAAGAGGAGATATATCTTCGTTTACAGACGAATCAAAGCAGTCAATCAGAGATGTGAGTGATTCGCTTAATACTTCTCTTGAATCGCTTGATGATTTCCTTGACGAATTTGACGGCAAGGGTGATGAATTGTCAGACCTTATCGACAATTTGAACGATTCGCTTGATAAGGGCAAAGCTGATGTTGATGATTCAAAAGACAAACTTTCAAATCGTCTTGACAAGATGGAAAAAGATATTGATGATGTAATTGATAATCTTGACGATACAAATGAAGAATTGAAGAAACTTTTAAGACAGCTTAAATATGTATCGGGTGATGTCGGTGATTCGGTCAGTGATACAATGGAGAATCTTGACAACCTTGTTTTGAATATGAGCAAGGAATTGAAAGGCTTAAAAGATACAATTAAATCATTTAAAGATGTACTTGATAAGTTGGGTTCAACACTTCCTACATTAAAGCCGTTGCCTACATTAGGTCATATAACAAGACCTACGGCAACGCCAAGCAATGGCGGTAGTGGCGGTAACAGCGGTGGAAGCAACAGCAATAATGATACTTCTTCGGAAAGTGTAAAATCTGAGGACGATATTGATCCGGGATACAACGTAACACCTGACGGTGAGCTTGACAGCAGTTATGACGTTGAACCGTCTGTTGTCGGTATGCTAAAGGATATGTTGTTCACAACGGCTAAAGCGGCGGAAACAGATGATGAAAAAACTGCAATAAGTGATTTGAAGAGTACGGATATTTCATTGCCAAGACTTATCGGTGATGAAAATGCCGATACGGCACTTGTGAAATATTGTATAAATAACGGTACCGTAGACGGAACCGAATCGACAGGTGGTGTAGTCGGATGTGTCGGCTTTGAGTCGATAGTTCGTTCCGGTGAAAACCTTACTTTGCCTGACGGCACTAAAGTAAATTCCGATTCTGTTTTGAAAGCTGTAATTGATTCTTGTATAAGTTTCGGTAATGTAACCGCAGAATCAAAATATGCGGGCGGTATTTGCGGTAAGAGTGATATAGGCGATATAAAAAATTCGCTTACAACAGGTGAAATTACTGTAAATGACGGCAGTTACAGCGGTGGTACGGCAGGATATACAAGCGGAAATATAGATAATTGTATTGCGATAAATGATGTTGACGGTAACGACCATATCGGCGGTATTGCCGGCTCGGCTAAAAATATTAATACGTCATATTCGCTTCCGAGATTGGACGGTAAAAAAGATGATGCCGGTGCGATAGTGGGATTTGTTGACGGTGACGTTACGGGTTGTTATTTTATTGATGAGGGACTTTCAGGTATAAGCGGAATGAATCTTGAGGGCAGAGCAGAGGCTGTCAAGCCTGACGATATGACAACGTCTGACGGCAGTTTCCCGAGCCGTATGCCACTTTTGGATAACGGTAATTTCTATATGGCGGACGGAGATAAATTCCTTCCGCAAATAAAGAGCTTGGCTCAAAATGACGCCGAGAGTATAGGTGCGATTTTGCAGTCAAAGTCAACAGAACTTTCAAGATTTCATTTCAATGTTATATTCAAGGATAAAGATAAAGAATTGAAGTCAATGACCGTTGATTACGGTACTGTATTAAATGACAGCGATATACCGAAGCTTACCGCTGACGGCAGTGAAGTTCCGATGTGGGATAAGGACGTGAAAAGTCCTATCATACGTCACACTACATTTTCGGCAGAATACAACAAGGCAACAACGACTATTTCATCAGGCGAAGAACCGCCGTTAATGCTTGCCGAAAGCGTATTTGCGGATAACACAACATTGTCGCTCAAAGAGGAAGATGTTGACCACGTTTTTGACGGCTACAAAAACGGTAAGGCATACTCATTTACATTAAGTAAAGATGCTTATGATGTTATAAAAGTACATATTCGTGACGATAAGAAAAAGGCGGCAAAGATTGCAGTACAGATTGACGGTAAATGGAGTATGGTTGATTGTACGATTGACGGCAGTTATGCGGTTTTTGAAACGGCAAAACCTTGTAAATATGTATTGCTTTATAAGAAAATATCGCCGATTGTACCGATTGCGATTTGTGGGGGAACGGCTGTTTTGCTGATGGCTGTGTTCATTGTGCTTAGGAGGATAAAAAAACATGGAAGAAGTAAAGAAAAAGAAAACGTATAGGAATTTTACACGTTCTGAAAAAGCGATTGTCCATGCGTATGTCGAACTTATGCAAAAGAATAAGAAGATAACCGTTACCGATATTGTCAATACGGCTGATCTTAACAGAAGTACATTTTACGCACATTTCAAAACAGCTGACGATGTTCGCGAAAAAATCCAGACGGACGTTATAAATGAACTGTTCGGTTCGATAAATAAAAACGCAATTAAGAGTGTTCTTGAAGATCCGTATGATATTATGAATCACGTTCGTGAATTTATTGAGGACGACGAGGAAATGTATAAAATGCTCTTGAATACAGACGGTGCGGATAAGTTCCTTAAAAGACTTCGCGATATAGTTATTGAAAAGTGTATGAGTGATGCGTCAGAAGCTTCGTATATCAGCGATAAAGAATCGTTTGAAATGAATTTGAGATTGTTTATCGGCGGTTATGTTTCGGTTATTGAGGATTGGGCGGCAGGCAGTATTGGTATGTCACTTAAAAAGTGTACCGAAATTATGAGCGAATCAATTAAAATTTGCATTCAAAAATATGTGAAAAGATAGCCACCACTCCGGCACTATGTGCCACCTCTCCTCAAGGAGAGACTTTCGGCTCCCATAGAGGGGAGCTGTCGGCGTAGCCGACTGAGGGGTGGCAAATATAAAACACACGATATAACTTAAAATATCGGTATGGAAAAAATCATACCGATATTTTTTATTTATAATATTAAAATTTTTTGAATTTTTCACCAAAAGGGTATACTAAAAACGATTTTTTTGTTATACTGAATATATAGAAACAAAAAGCGAGGTAAATATGGAGTATAACGAGCAAAAACAGGAACGTGTAATTTTAGCGGGTGTACATCGCGGTATGCGTGACGCACTTTGGGATACAACTGAAGAATCAATACATGAGCTTGGCGAATTGGTAAAAACGGCAGGCGGTATTGTTGTGGGTGAAATGATTCAAAACAAGGCTGATTTGGAAAGTGCAACGTATATGGGCGAGGGTAAACTTGATGAACTCAAAATTGCCATAGAAACGCTTAATGCCGATATGGTTGTGTTTGATGATGAGCTTTCGCCTGTACAAATGAGAAATATAAGTGATTTTCTTGAAATAAAAGTGCTTGACCGTTCTATGCTTATACTTGATATTTTCGCAATGCGTGCAAAAAGCGGCGAGGGTAAACTTCAAGTTGAACTTGCACAGCTTAAATACCGCTTGCCGCGACTTCGCGGTTTCGGTGTGGAAATGAGCCGTACAGGGGCGGGAATAGGCACAAGAGGTCCGGGTGAAACGCGTCTTGAAAGTGACAGACGTCATATAAGACGAAGAATTTCGGCACTTGAAGAAGAAATCAAGGAACTGAAAAAACATCGTGGACTTATTCGGGACAGACGCAAGAAAGACGGTGTTATAACTGCGGCACTTGTGGGTTACACGAACGCAGGCAAATCAACGCTTTTAAACACGCTTACAGACGCACAGGTGTTTGCGGAAGATAAACTTTTCGCAACGCTTGACCCTACATCAAGAGCGATAACACTTGACGATAACAGAAAAATATTACTTGTCGATACTGTTGGTTTTATAAGAAAACTTCCGCACCATCTTATTGAGGCTTTTAAATCAACACTTGAAGAATCGGTTGTGGCAGATGTGCTTTTACACGTCATTGATGCGTCGGGGGAAGAAATGGACAATCAAATCACAGTCGTGGAACAAGTTTTGTCTGACATCGGTGCGGTCGGTAAGCCGGTTGTGGCGGTGTTTAATAAGTGTGACAGGCTTGAAGATTATCCGATAACTAATTTAAAGAGTGACAAGTGCGTATATATAAGTGCCAAGCACAGAACAAATATTGATAAATTGATTGAAGCGATAGCCGACACCGCACCGGGTAAAAAGCAGAAAGTTAAGGCTTGCATACCGTACAGTGCAGGTTCGCTTGTGAATGAACTTCATGAAAATCAAAAAGTAATATCAGAAGAATACGGCGAAAACGGCACTGTAATGGAGCTTATGGTAGACGCTCAAATGTATGATAAAATAAGGGAGTATATTTTGTAAAATGTCAAAAAAAGACGTATACAAAACGGTAAAAAAGCAGTCGCAGTCACTGCTTATAGAGAAAAAATCAAAATTTATTGCAAATGTAAAACCTGTTGACAATGAAGATGACGCACTTGCGTTTTTGAATGAAATGCGTTCAAAGTATTCGGATGCAACGCATAATGTTTACGCATATGTGATTGACGAAAATAATATTTTTCGTTACAGTGATGACGGCGAACCGTCGGGGACGGCAGGAATGCCCGTTCTTGACGCAATCCGTAAATCCGGGATAGTTGATGTGGTTGTGGTGGTTACGCGTTATTTCGGCGGTACACTTCTCGGAACGGGCGGACTTGTACATACTTACGGAGCATCGGCAAAACAGGGACTGATTGAGTCGGAAATAGTTATAAGAAAGCTTTGCGATATAGTTTCTGTAAAAGTTGATTATTCTTTGCTCGGAAAAATGCAACATGAGATTATGACTAAGGGATATTTGCTTGAGGACACTATTTACGAAGATGAGGTTACTTTTATCATATCGTGTCCGATTGATACGACCGATAAAGTTATTGCGGAAATAATCAATATGACGAATGCAGGAGCGGTTTGTGAAAAGATTGATAAAAAATATGTTGATATTAAGGAGGAAGAGGGATGAAGAAAGTAATTAAAGCGATATGCTGTATATTGGCTGCCGTTATACTTGTCGGCGGCGGATATGTGGCAGGGCAGAGAGCAAAACAAAGCAGTATCGTATCGGCACTGCCTAAAAATATTCTCGATATGCCGAAAGAGAGCAATGAGCCTTCAGAAAGTGCTGAACCTGAGAGTAAGCCGTCGGAAGATGTGCCTGAACCGAAAGAGGATGTAAGAATAATAAATAAATCGAATGAGTCAGCAGTTGATTCAACGTGGAGTACAGTTGAATCATCGAGCAACACAACCGATAACGGTGCACTTACATTATACACTTCCGCACAAAAAGACGGTGATGAATTTATTTGGGACGACAGTCAAAAGTGGGTGCTTGAAGTATCGGACGGTAACGGCGGATATTATACATTGTTTGACCAAAATGTAAGTAACGGAAGTGTTTATTACGATGTTGCCGAAAACGACAACGGTACGAAAAATATAAATGTATATGTTTTCACCGGTGCGGGAACAACAATAAAGCAATATACACACACAGAAACGGGATTTTCCGAAAAGAGCGTGTATGAATCCGGTGCTGTAAACAGAGTGTTTACAACAATCCCGTCATATAAATAACACAGTTCATAGAGGAGGAAATACAAATGGAAATCGAATTGACAAAGGAAAACTATGATGGTGAAGTTATAAAGTCAAATATGCCTGTGCTTGTTGACTTTTGGGCTTCTTGGTGCGGACCTTGCAAAATGGTTGCGCCTATAATCTCTCAAATTGCAGAGGAATACAACGGTAAAGTCAAGGTGTGCAAGGTTAATGTTGACGATCAAGGCGAGCTTGCCGCTCAAAATGCTATTGTTTCAATACCGACTGTAATTTTATTTATAGACGGCAAACCTGTTAAGAAGATTGTCGGCGCACATTCTCTTGACGATTACGAGGACGCAATAGATGAATTTATATGATTAAAACTGATTAATTATTCAGTACAGTGCATAAATATTCATACACAATGAATATTTATGCACTGTTTTTATATGATTTAAACTTTTTTGTCAAAAAGACTTGCATTTTTATTCAAAAAGGAGTATAATCATAAACGTATTTGAAATTTTGGAGGGTTAGTAATGCTTGATGAAGTTATACAATTAGATAAAAAATATTATTTGAATACTTTCGGCGACAGACTTCCTGTATGCTTTGAAAAGGGTGAGGGAATGAAACTGTTTGACGACAAGGGTAATACATATTACGATTTTCTTGGCGGAATTGCCGTAAATGCGTTGGGTCACGGACACAAAGATTTTATAAACGCACTTAAAAATCAACTTGATAAAGTAGTGCATACATCAAGTCTTTATTATATAGAAAATCAAGCAAAGCTTGCACAAAAGCTTGTTGAAAATACTTGTGCGGAAAAAGCGTTTTTCGCAAACAGCGGTGCAGAGGCCAATGAGGGTGCATTCAAACTTGCAAAGATTTATTATTATAAAAAAGGTTTGGATAAGTATGAGATAATCACGCTTGATAAGTCATTCCACGGCAGAACTCTTGCAACCGTTGCAGCTACAGGTCAGGAAAAATATCAAAAGCCGTACAGACCATTGACACCGGGTTTCAAGCAGGTTGAGCCTAATAATTTTAAAGCGATTGAGGACGCGGTTACTGATAAAACTGCGGCAATTATGATTGAACTTATTCAAGGTGAAAGCGGAGTTCATCCGATGGATAAGGAATACGTTGAAAAGCTTAGAAAGCTATGCGACGAGAAAGATATTATTCTTATTTTTGACGAAGTACAGACCGGTATGGGCAGAACAGGTTATCTTTTTGCACATCAAATGTACGGCGTTGAACCGGATATTTTCACTTCGGCAAAGGCACTTGGCGGCGGTATTCCGATTGGCGCGGTATGTGCGGGCAAAAAGGTTGCGTCTGCATTTGAACCGGGTGACCACGGAACAACATTCGGCGGTAATCCGTTCGCAACGGCAGCAGGATTGGCTGTGTTTGATATTTTTGAAAAGGAACATCTTGTTGAAAATGCAGGTAAGATGGGTAAGTATTTTAAAGAAAAACTTACAGAACTTCAAAATAAATATTCGGATCAAATTACAGATGTCAGAAATGCAGGTCTTTTGATTGGTATTCAGTTGGAGGACAGCATAGCTAAGACTGTATTTAATAAGTTGTTTGAAAATAAAATGCTTACAAGCCTTTGCGGCGGCAACACAATCAGAATTGCACCGCCGTTAATTATAAAAGAAACAGACATCGACTTGTTTATTAATACATTAAGCAGTATATTGGAGGAATTATAAAATGAAAGATTTAATCAGTTTACACGATTTGACTTCAGAAGAAGTAAAAGGACTTTTGGAGCTTGGTTTAAAATTAAAAAAGGAACAGAAAAGCGGAATTGAACATCATATTTTAAAGGGTAAAACACTTGGTATGATATTCACAAAATCATCAACAAGAACAAGAGTATCATTTGAAGTAGGTATGACTCAACTTGGCGGTTATCCGTTGTTCTTATCGTCAAACGACATTCAGCTTGGCCGCGGTGAATCAATTTACGATACTGCAAAGGTTTTGGAAAGAATGCTTGACGGTATTATGATTCGTACTTACGCACATCAAGATGTTTTGGACCTTGCAGAATATGCAAATATCCCTGTAATCAACGCACTTACAGACTTGCTTCACCCATGTCAAGTACTTGCGGACCTTATGACAACATATGAGCATAAGGGCAAGCTTGAGGGCTTGAAACTTGCATATATCGGTGACGGTAATAATATGGCACATTCGCTTATGTACGGCTGTGCAAAGGCGGGTATGGACTGTGCAATCGCAACACCTGAAAATTATCAGTGTGATGCGGAAGTGGTTGCAAACGCAAAGGACGACTTCAAGAAGTCGGGAAAAGAATTGATTTTGACAACAGATCCGGTTGAGGCAATCAAAAATGCAGATGTAGTTTATACAGATACATGGGTATCAATGGGACAAGAGGCTGAAAAGGCAGAAAGACAAAAGATATTTATGCCATATCAAGTAAACGGCGAATTGTTCAAGAATGCCGCTGATGACGCTGTATTTATGCACTGCTTGCCTGCATATCGCGGTTTTGAAGTTACAGAAGAAGTTATAGACGGACCTCAATCTGTTATTTTTGACGAGGCTGAAAACAGACTTCACGCTCAAAAAGCAGTTATGGCAACATTGATGGGATAATCGGAGGTTATAGTAATGGAAAGTGATTATCAGTCATTATTTCAAGTGCGTTTGGCTAATTATGACGATATACCCGCAATTATGAATATCACGCGTGAGGCATTTGTTAAATATCAGCAGATGTCAGGCGTTGAAAATCTTGCGGCACTTGAAGAATCGTATAATGATGTGAAAAAAGATATAGATACAAAAGTTGTATTGCTTGCATTGTCGGACGGCGAACCTGTCGGCAGTGTGAGAGTAGAGGTATTTCCGGATAAAACGGCATATTTGTCGCGTTTTGCGGTAAAGGTTACAAGTCAAAATAACGGTATCGGTAAATCAATAATGAATCTTGTTGATAAAATTATGGTTAAAAAGGGTGTAACTCAAATTCAGTTGCATACAGGCTCAAAGATTACATCGCTTATTCGTTTTTATTACGGCAGAGGATTTTATATTGATTCGACAGATAAGTCGCGAGGTTATGTTCGTGCATTGTTGATTAAGGAATATCAAAAGAAAGATTGTTAGGTAAAAGGGACACTAAAATTTAGTGTCCCTTTTGATATGCAGTAAATATAAATAAACCTTGTGGGCGGCCGATGACCGCCCCTACAAATAGTTAGCCGATAATTATTGAGATTCGTAGGGGCGACCATTGGTCGCCCGAGTAGTATGGAACGGCGCACACGACCTCCGGTAAAAGCCACCCCTCAGTCAACTGTGTTGACAGCTCCCCTCGATGGGAGCCAAAAAGCCTCTCCTTGAGGAGAGGTGTCACGAAGTGACGGAGTGGTGGCGATAAAAAATAAATTCGTAGGGGCGACCATTGGTCGCCTTGATTTTATGGGGACACTAAACATTCTCTTGACAAAATCATTTATAAAATGTATACTAAACAAAAACACTTATGGAGATATTATATGAAATTATTGGCGGACTTAATATTAAACGGTGCAGAAACGATGAAAATGTCGGAGAACATAAAAAAGAATTTCGACAATCCCGAAAGAAACAACGGTGAATTGAGGGCAGATAAATTTAAAGGGTTTATAACAGATGAATGGAATGTGGACGGCTTTAATGTTATAACAGTAAGCAGCAAAAAAACAAACGGGGGACACGTTATATTTTTGCATGGCGGAGGATATGTCGCAGAGGCAACAGCATCTCACAGAAGAATTATTGAGGAACTTGTGAAGATGTACGGATTGAAAGTGACTTTTATAGACTATCCGCTTGCACCCGAGCATACATATGAAAAAACACATGAAATCGTAATGAAAGCATACAGAGAGATTACAATTAAAAATTACGGTGATGAATTTTATTTGTTCGGTGACAGTGCAGGCGGTGGATTGGCATTGGCAGTTTTGCAGATATTGCGTGATGAAAAAATAATACCGTTTCCGAAAAAGACAGTTTTAATGTCACCATGGGTTGACTTGACTATGAGCAATCCGAAAATAGGGGAGGCGGCGGAACGCGATCCGCTTTTGACGATGGATTGCCTGTACCACGCGGCAGAGAGATATATTGGAAACGGTGACGCTAAAAATGCTGTGCTTTCACCTATATTCGAAAGAATGGATAATCTCGGTAAAATATTTTTGTTGACAGGAACTCATGAAATTTTAAATCCCGATTGCAGAAAGTTAAAAACAAAGTTGATGGCGGCATGCGGTACGGAGTTGGAATTTTATGAGGGTGAAAAAATGGTACACGACTGGATTTTGGCAACACCGTTTTATCTTGAGGCATTTAAAGCGATTGAAATGGTCGGAGAATTTTATGTGAACGGCTAATAAAAAAGCAAGCTGAAATCAGCTTGCTTCAGCGTGTAGAAAAAAGTGTCTACACGCTGGCAGAGGTTGAGAAATTAGTTCGGATTTTGCGAAAATGAACTCGTCGGCGTACGTTTGTACGCTAGAGTTTATTTTCACAAAAAGTGCGCAGGCAAGCCGTATATCGAAGATAGGCTTGCCTGTTGCTTTTTATAGCTCTTGAATTTACAATATAAGTGCAACAAGTAAAAAAATAATGACTCAAAGGGAAA
>OLGF01000796.1_pt1 | contig 36115 bp, 29 predicted proteins | sample 1604971 | NCBI WGS metagenome assembly OLGF01 (sample SAMEA3888902, study PRJEB22519) | human gut metagenome | biome: human gut; feature: human-associated habitat; material: faeces | place: Denmark | collected 2011 | reverse complement strand
GCGTCTGGGCAAGGATCGTAAGCAGGTTTCTGTTTACCCCGCCGAGTAAAATTTACGTTCAAAAAACCGTGGAAGCTGTGCTTCCACGGTTTTTTCCTTTCTCACGGCCGCCTCTTTTTCTCCAGCGCCTGCAGCGACAGCTCCCCCGCCAGCTTCAGCAGTGCATCCGCCATGACCCGCTCCGCCGGCAGGCCCCCGGCCTGCGCCCCTACCTTCCGGTAGAATTCGTATAGGCTCTCCTCCACCAGTATCTCCACCCGCTTCATCGATTCCACCTCCCAATTTAGATAGGTCCATTCTACACCTTTTTGTCATCGGGGTCAAGTGACCTCATTTCGTTCTTTGCTTCCTGTTATGATAACAGGGAAAGAAGGTGAGGTCATGGTCAGCGCCGCTCTGGTGGGGCAGGTGATTCAAAGCTATCGGCTCCGAAAGGGAATGTCACAGGAGGTCCTCAGCGGTCTGGCCGGTCTGGACCGCACCCATTACAGCAAAATTGAGCGTGGACTGCGGAGTCCCACCCTCGATACCCTTTTCAAAATCGCACAGGCGCTGGATATTCCGCCCAGCGATATCGTCCGGCAAATTGAGCAGCAAATAGCAGAGCACCCCGAGCCATAAGCTAAAAGCCTCGCAGAGTTCGCCGTCCGCAGACGGTGAATATATAGAATCATTTTCTCTCACGACATGTGCGTGAGAGAAAATACCTCTCAGCCTGCCAGTGTGGAATTTCTGCGCCGATGGCGCAGAAATTATGCATGCAGCAGGCTGCCATCTCTTTGGGGAAAAATCCAAAAGATTTTTCCCCAGCTGAAAAAATAGCGGCAGGAACGAAGTTCCTGCCGCTATTTTTTATTTAGCTTATCTCTTGCCTCCGCCGAAGCCCTTCCCGCTGAAGCCGCCGCCACGGCTGCCTCCGCCGGAACGGGAGCTCCCGCCGAAGCCCTTGCCGCTGAAGCCGCCGCTGCGGCTCCCGCCGCCGAAGCTCCGGGAGGGCCGGGAACCGGAAGGCCGGGAGGGTCGAGGGGTACTGGGCCGGGATCCACCGGGCCGAGGACCGCCTCCCATGGGCGGTCTGGGGCCGCCCCCCATAGGAGGCCGAGGGCCGCCGCCCATGGGCGGACGGGGGCCACGGGGCGGTGCAGGCCGCCGGGGCGGACGGGGATGCCGTCCCCAGAACACGGGATAGTACACAGGCCCGCCTACCACCACCGGGCGGCGGCGGTACCGGCGATACCGCAGGCCATCCAGCAGGATCCACACCACAAAGATGCCCACCACCAGCAGCACCACAGCCGGCACAGAGCCGGAGTCATTGCCTTGCCACGCACCGTTATCTTCATGATCGGAATAGCTGCCGCCGCTCTGCTGACGGCCCAGCGTCTGGGCATAGAACACATCCGCCTGCCGGAAGAAGGCCAGCGCCGCTGCGTCGTAGTCCCCCTGATAGTAGGGAGTCTCCACAGCGCCCTGCAGGCCCGCCTGATAGGTGTCCGTCATGGCGTCCAGCACGTTGTCGCCCAGCGCCACGTAGTAGTTGCTGTCCTTTACCAACAGCAGCAGCATATCATTGCCGCCCAGCCCCCACCGGGAGCCAAGCTCCGCCGCCGCCTTCTCATAGGTCCAGCCGTTCAGCGTGTCCAGCGTCGCCACGGCAATGATGGCCCGATAGTCGCTGTCCCAGCTCTGGTCATACTGCCGCAGGGAGGCCTCCGTCTCGTCCGTCAACAGGTCGGCGTTGTCCCGCAGCCAGTTGCCGTAGGATACCTGGGGCAGGTCGGCGGGCTTTTTGCTGATGCCGTAGACGCAGGAGCCCAGAATGGCCAGCACCAGCACCACCAGCGCAAAGCCACGTTTTTGATAAAATTTCATGGTAGTCTCCCTTCACGGAGAAGTCGTATCTCTCAGCTTAACCACGCAGCTCCAGCAGCTTCTGCTTCAGTTCGCCCTCGATGCGGCCCAGCTGGGCCTCGGCCTCTCTGCGCTTGGCGGCGCCCTCCTGCTGGATGCGGGCCACCTCGTCCAGAGACTCGATGAGCTGCTGATTGGTGTGCTGCAGCGTCTCGATGTCCACGATGGAGCGCTCGGCCTCCTTGGCGGTGGCGATGGTTCCCATCTTCAGGGTGTCGGCGTTCTTCTTCAGCAGCTCGTTGGTCATCTCCGTCACGGCGCTCTGAGCCGCCGTGGCCTGACGGCTGTGCTCCAGCCCCAGCGCCAGCACCATCTGGCTCTTCCACAGGGGAATGGTGTTCACCAGCGAGGACTGGATCTTCTCGATCATCAACGTGTCGTTGTTCTGCAGCAGCCGGGTCTGGGGGCCCATCTGCACCGACACCATCCGGGTCAGCTCCAGATCGTGGATTTTCTTTTCAAACCGGTTGCACAGGTTCACCAGATCGTTATAGGCCTGTGCATCCTCTGCCGTGCCGGACTGCTCCGCCTTCTTGCGAAGCTCCTCCAGTTCACCGCTGCGTACCTCCTCCAGCCGCTTTTTACCGGCCAGAATGTACATGGTCAGTTCCTTGTAGTACTTCAGGTTCAGCTCATACATCTGGTCGAACATGGCCACGTCCTTGAGCAGCGTGATCTGGTGCTGCTCAAGAGACTGGCTGATCTTCTCCACGTTGGCCTCTACCTTGCTGTACTGGGCCTTCATGCTCTCCAGCCGGTTCCCGGCCTTCTTGAACAGGCCCATGAGGCCCTTCTTCTCATCGCTGTCGCCGAAGCCCTTCAGCTCCACCACCAGACGGCTCAGGTCCTGCCCGATCTCGCCCAGATCCTTGCTGCGGACGTTATTCAGGGCGCTCTCGGAGAAGCCCGCCACGTTCTTCTGTGCGGCGGCACCGTACTGCAGGATCATGTTGGTATCCCGCACGTCGATCTTGTGGGAAAACTCCTCCACCGCCTTCTTCTCCTCGTCGGTCAGGAGCTTTTCATCCATCTCCACCGGCTCGATCTTCTTCTCCTCCGGCTCCGGCACTTCGGGAGCCGTAGGCTCCAGCGTCAGCTGGGGAACGGCCTCGGCCGCCGCCGTAGGCTCCAGGGTCAGTTCAGGCATCATGTTGTCCGTCATGGTCATAGTTCCTTTCTATCTCATATTGTTCGTTTACTTGCATTTCCCGGAGGGCGCCGCCCCATGGGCCGCCCTCCTCTCAGGGTCTTTTTACAGCTCCAGCCGGATGCCGCCGCCGTCCTCGCCGCTCTCCTTCTCCTCCGCCGCCGGAGTCTCCTTCTGGGTCTGGTGGATGGGGTCGTCGCTGAGTCCCTCACGGGCCATCATGTTCTCCAGCACCGTGATATCCGTGGAGATATCCAGCGCCTGATCCCCGAAGAGGCTGTCCAGCTGCCGTTCAAAGGCGGTGACGATGTTGCTCATCATGCTCTCCACCCGCTCCATGGTGCCGCTGATGTTCTGGCCCTCCACGCCCTGACTGCTCATGCGGTCATAAGCGTTGAGGAGCTTCAGCGTGGTGGGCAGATAGTAGTTCATGAATTTGCGGATCTGCGGCAGCTTCTCGGGGTCTGCCTTAACGCAGTCGAAGATCTTGCCGGAAACCTCCTCCAGCCGATCGATCTGGCCGCTGATGGTCTCGTCCTTGATGCTGTCGTTGAGGCGCTTCATCTCCCGGATGGCCAGCTCACCGTCGGAGACCATCTTGTCCAGCTCCGGGTTGCCGGTGGGCTGGGGCTTTTCCTCCACCTCCTCCACAACATCCTTGCAGAAGATGCGGGCGATGAGAAATACCACTACCGACGCCGCAGCCGCCATCATAAAGTGGCCCGGCTTATACAGGGGCAGCAGCAGGGCATACAGCACCCACACCACCGCCGCTGCGTATATGGGCGCAGCCGATTTATGCACGATCTTTTTCATTGCACGCCTCCGTTTCTGACCTGTCATATACAGTTGGTTCGATTATACCCCATGCGCTCCCCCCGGTCAAGAAAAAATCCCAATATCGGGACGTCCCACCGGGTCATCGCCCCTCCGGTCGCCGAAACCCGGACGATGCTCTCCCACCGGCAAGCGGATGCGGCAAATCGGCAAGGGCAGGCATGCCCTCCGGCGTGCCTGCCCTTGCCCGCTTATCACATTTTGCAAGCCGTCTCCCCCACCCGCAGACCTACCGCAGTGGGATGCCCCGGCTTCCGTCAGTGGGATCCACGAACAGCGGCAGCTGGGGCGGTGCGTAGGTCCACCAGATGGCCAGCCCCCACACCGCCAGCAGCGTCACGCCGCCTAAGATCTGCCACACCGGCCCGTCCAGCACCCGCCGGGCCTGAACGCTCCAGCTGACCCAAAAGGCCAGCAGCACCGCCAGCTGGAAAATCAGTACATCCACCCACATGATCCCCCGGCCCAAAATTCCCTGATAGGTGTAAAACAGCGCCGGGATGGCCGCAAGACCCGTCAGCATCCCCAGCCCACGGGCGGGCAGCAGGGAGCCGTGACCCTGCAGGGCGATGCGCTCCACCAGCGACCACAGCACCCACGGAGTGATGAAAAGCTTCATGTGCTCCCAGGTGGATTCGTTGACGGCGGCCAGTGGCGCCGCTATGGGACTCTGCCCCGTCCAGTCGTAGATAAAGTGCAGCAGGTTCCCCGCCACCAGCACCACCAGCAGGCCCACCGTCTCCCAAGTGCGCCACCTTTTTTCTGCCATGTAAAAGCCCTCCGTTTCCATGTACCTGATACCTCAGTGTACACGAAAACGGAGGGGCTTATACCTCCTCTGGTTTTTGGACATTTTCCGGACAAAAACCGGACAGAATTTTCCCTTACCGACGGGGGAAGATCACAACACCCGACGTCCCTTTGGACGTCAGATCCAGCGTCTCCCCCGTCAGTCGGTGTACCGGCTGCTCCGGGAGGCGGGAGAGAAAGTCCTCCAGCGTGGTCAGCTCCGGGAAGCCCTGCTCCCCTCTCCGGAAATGCATGGGCAGCACCAGTCGGGGGTGCAGCCGACGCACCAGCTCCGCCGCCGCAGCGGCATCGATGGTATAGGTGCCGCCCACCGGCAGCATCAGCGCATCGCAGCCCGAAATTTTCTCCTCCTGCGCCGCTGTCAGGGCGCAGCCCAAGTCCCCCAGATGCACCGCGGTCATGCCCTCCGCCCGGAAGATATGAACGGTGTTATCGCCCCGGAGGGCGCCCTGACAGTCGTCGTGGAAGGTGGAGAACGTCTCCACCGTAAAGGGATTTTCCCCGCCGGGCAGCAGCGTCACCGCCTCCAGACAATCGTGGTCAAAGTGGTGGTGACTGATATAGACGGCGTTGGCCTCCACCCGCAGCGGCGGATAGCCCGCCACAACCCGATAGGGATCGATGACCAGCCCGTAGCCCGCCGACTCCAGCCGAAAGCAGCTGTGGCCCAACCATGTGATATACATAAGCGCCTCCTGTCACGAATTTTTTAGAATCCCGGGACTGATCCGATCAAAATGCCATAGCAGCAGAATATGTTCCCATGATCGCCGAATAGAATGATGTGTGTATCAGACCGGATCAGTCCGCATCAGCCCTGCCAGAGCATCTCCCGGTTGATCTCCTTCAGGCTGTGGGCGCCGCACATGGCCATGGTATCCGACAGCTCATCCGTCAGCTTGCGGACGTAGGTGGCTACGCCCTCCTCGCCGCCGCCATAGACCATGGTGACGAAGGGACGGCCGATGAGAACGCCGTCCGCCCCCAGTGCCAGTGCCTTGAACACATCCAGCCCTGTGCGGATGCCGCCGTCCACCAGCACCATGACCCGGTCGCCCACGGCGTCGGCAATGGCGGGCAGCACCTCCGCCGTGGCGGGACACTGATCCAGCACCCGGCCGCCGTGGTTGGACACCACAATGGCGGAGGCCCCGGCCTCCACCGCCTTCTCCGCCCCACGGACGGTCATGATGCCCTTGAGGATAAAGGGCTTTCGGGCGTGCTCCGCCACCTCACGCAGCTCCGTCACGGTCTTGCTGCCGGCAGGCGGCATCCGGTTGCGGAGGAAGGGCAGACCGGCGGCATCGATGTCCATGGCAATGGCCATGGGGTCGGCGGTCAGGGCCAAGTCCAGCTTCTGCATCAGGGTCTCCCGGTCCCAGGGCTTCACCGTAGGCACGCCGCAGCCCTGCTGGGCCCGGATGGCCTGCGTGGCGCCCTCCATCACCGCCGGGTCCACGCCGTCGCCGGTGAAGGCCACGATGCCCGCCTTGGCGCAGGCCGCCAGCAGCAGCCGGTTATAGGTCAGGTCGTCGTACTTATCCCCGTAGTGCAGCTGCATGGCTCCCACGGGAGCCGCCATCACCGGCAGGGTCAGCCGGTGGCCGAAGAAGTCAAAGGATGTATCGGCCCGGCGGTTTTCACCGATGGTATCCAGATTCACCCGCAGTTCCTGCCACTTCTGGTAGTTCCGGGCAAAGCCGGTGCCGGAGCCCTTGGCGCCGGGGCCGGGGATGGTATTCTTACACGCCTGTCCGTTGCACACGGGACACGCCTTGCAGTAGGGCCCCATGCAGGTGCGGGCGTTTTTCAAAATTTCCTGATATTCCATACGTTTGAAACCTCCCGGGTATTGATGAGGCTATTTTACTCCCGTTTTGGTCGCTCTTCAAGACATTTGAAGGGGTTTTCCATGATTGTGAAAAGTGACGAAAGAATTTCTGTATCCAATTTTTGATTCATCAGTTTTTGCGTAAAAAGTGAATGGGAGTCTTTTTGTGTATTTTTTGTGAATTTGCTTTTATTTGAATGAAAAATGTTTTTGAAAAAAATTTTCAAAAACATTTTTCCAGACTTCTCATAGAAAAATCCTGTCACAAATTCCGCAAGCGTTCCGCCGCTGCCGCCGATTTTTGCCCCTTTTTTCCCTTTTAAGCGGTTTTCCTTGCAGGAAAAATATTATATAAAAATGACGAACGACTCCAAACTAATTTTTAGGCACTTCGAAAAAAAGTTTGAAAATTTGACGGGGCGGACGGCGTTTTTTATAATGTGCAGTGGGACAAAAAGAATCTCCCGTCCCTCTGCCGGCTCCGGGAGAAAACAAGGAAAAGAGAGGAAAAGTCTTTATGGAAAAGTACCTGGTCCTAGCCACGTTTGTTGGCTCCATCATTGCACTTCTCTTTGTGGTCATCACCGCAAAGAAGGTGCTGCGCTTCTCGGAGGGTACCCCCCTCATGCAGAAGATCTCCCAGTCCATTCGTCAGGGTGCTAACGCATACCTCAAGCGCCAGTATTCCGTGGTAGGCGTGTTCTTCGCCTGCATGGTGGTGGTGCTGTGCATCATGGCAGCCTGCGGTCTGCTGACGTGGTTCGTACCCTTCGCCTTCCTGACCGGCGGCTTCTTCTCCGGCCTGTCCGGCTTCATCGGCATGAAGATCGCCACCGCCTCCAACTGCCGCACCGCCAATGCCTGCCAGGAGGGGCTGAACCGTGGTCTGCGGGTGGCCTTCTCCGCCGGCTCCGTCATGGGCTTCACCGTGGTGGGTCTGGGCCTGCTGGACATCTCCGTGTGGTTCTTCCTGCTGCGCTTCGTGTTCAAGCTGGAGGCCTCCGCCATCACCAGCGCCATGCTGACCTTCGGTATGGGCGCCTCCTCCATGGCTCTGTTCGCCCGTGTGGGCGGCGGCATCTTCACCAAGGCCGCCGACGTGGGCGCCGATCTGGTGGGTAAGGTGGAGGCCGGTATCCCGGAGGACGACCCCCGGAACCCCGCCGTCATCGCTGACAACGTGGGCGACAACGTGGGCGACGTGGCCGGTATGGGCGCTGACCTGTACGAGTCCTATGTAGGCTCCATCATCTCTGCCTCCGCTCTGGGCGTGGCCGCCTTCTCCGATCAGGCCTTCAAGGCCATGGCCATCCCCATGGTCATGGCAGCCATCGGCATCATCTGCTCCATCATCGGCACCTTCTTCGTCCGCACCGACGAGCAGGCCGACCAGCGCACCCTGCTGAAGGCCCTGTCCCGTGGTACCAACCTGTCCGCTATCCTCATCGCCATCATCGCCTGCCCGCTGGTGATCTCCCTGCTGGGCAAGGCGCATCTGGGCCTGTACTTTGCCATTCTGGCGGGCCTGATCGCCGGTGTGCTTATCGGTAAGGCCACGGAGTACTACACCTCCGACACCTTCAAGCCCACCCAGGATCTGTCCTCCAAGTCTCAGACCGGTGCCGCCACCATCATCATCGGCGGTCTGGGTCTTGGTATGCTGAGCACCGCTGTTCCCATCATCATTGTGGCCATCTGCATTCTGGTGGCTTACTTCTGCTCCGGCGGCGCCGCCTCCACCGGTATGGGCCTGTACGGCATCGCTCTGGCCGCCGTGGGTATGCTGAGCACGCTGGGCATCACGCTGGCCACCGACGCTTACGGTCCCGTGGCCGACAACGCCGGCGGCATCGCTGAGATGGCCGGTCTGGCTCCCGAGGTCCGCCAGCGCACCGACGCTCTGGACTCTCTGGGCAACACCACCGCCGCCACCGGCAAGGGCTTCGCCATCGGCTCCGCCGCTCTGACCGCTCTGGCCCTGATGGCCTCCTACATCGAGAAGGTCAAGGAAGTGGGCGCTGACGTCACCTTCCAGGATTTCAGCCTCATGAACCCCGTGGTGCTGGTGGGTCTGTTCATCGGCGCCTGCCTGCCCTTCGTGTTCGCCGCCCTCACCATGAACTCCGTGGGCCGTGCCGCCCAGAGCGTGGTGCTGGAGGTGCGCCGTCAGTTCCGGGAGATCACCGGTCTGATGGACGGCAAGGCCGATCCCGACTATGCCCGCTGCGTGGACCTGTGCACCAAGGCATCTCTGCACGAGATGGTCCTGCCCACCATCATCGCTGTGGTTTGCCCCATCGTGGTGGGCCTGATCCTGGGCCACATGGGCGTTGTGGGTATGCTGGCCGGCGCTACCGTCACCGGCTTCCTGATGGCCATCTACATGGCCAACGCCGGCGGTGCGTGGGATAACGCCAAGAAGTACATCGAGGCCGGTCACTTCGGCGGCAAGGGCTCCGACTGCCACAAGGCAGGCGTGGTGGGCGACACCGTGGGCGATCCCTTCAAGGATACCTCCGGCCCCGCCATCAACATCCTCATCAAGCTGCTGAGCATGGTCTCCATCGTGTTCGCCGGTCTGGTGGTGAACTTCCACCTGCTGTAAAAAACTCCATAAAAAGAAGGCTGAGCGGATGCTCAGCCTTCTTTTTGATGCTTTTTTGAAAGCTTGCGGGCGTAGGCCAGCGTTTGCCGCAGGGCTGCCTCCCGGTCGAGCCCCGCCAGATGGAGCTTGCGGGCGTAGGCCAGCAGCTGGGAGAAGTCCCGATCCGGGGTCAGTCCGGCGGAGATCAGGTCGCTGCCGGTGACCATGGGGCGGGCCATGGCGGCCCGGTAGATCTCCAGCCGCTGCCGCAGGAAGGGCTCCGGGTCCGGACGGGGCGGGTCGCACCGGGAGCCACGGTGATCCGCCAGCGCCAGCAGGATCAGGTCCCCCGGCTCTATGGCGGCGTCCAGCAGACGGTTGGTGGACTTGACGGAGGCCCCGCTCAGTGCCATGGCGTTGGGCTTCATGTGCAGGGCCACCAGATTTTTCACGCACCGGTGGAGAGCCTTCTCCCCGATCACCCGGCGCAGGAAGTCCTCCGTCGGCGGCAGACCCGCCTCCTCGTGGCCGTAAGCGTGGATGACGCCGCCTGACTCCGTGGTGGCGGTGACCTTGCCGAAGTCGTGGGCCAGTGCCGCCAGCATCAGGGCCATGGGCTGGGCTGCTTGGGGCCGCAGCTCGGCGGCGGTATCCAGCACCGCCATGGTGTGCTCCCACACATCCCCCTCCCCGTGGTAGCGGGGCGGCTGGGGGACGCCCTGTAAGCGCTGCACCTCCGTGAACCACGGACGCAGCTGGTGCATGGTATCCAGTGTGCGGAAGAAGATGGAAGGGCGAGGCGCCTGCAGGAGGGCCTTTTGCAGCTCCCCCTCCACCCGTTCACGAGACAGGGCCGACAGATCCATGGTGCGGCACAGGGCCACCGTCTCCTCCGCCACGGTGAAGCCGAAGCGGGCGGCGAACTGCGCTCCCCGCAGCACCCGCAGGGGATCCTCCGGAAAGGAGTGGTCATCCACATGGCGCAGGAGGCCCCGGCGGAGGTCCTCCCGGCCGCCGAAGAAGTCCAGCACCTGACCGGTGAGCACGTCCTCCATCAGGGCGTTGACGGTGAAATCCCGGCGGCGGGCGGCTCTCTCCGGTCCCAGCCATGGGTCCACCTCCACGGTGAAGTCCCGGTGGCCCCGGCCTACGGCGGCCTCCCGCCGGGGCATGGCGATGTCCAGTCCGCAGCCCGCCAGTCCGTAGACGCCAAAGCTGGCCCCCACCGTCCGACGGCCGCCCATCCGGTCCAGCACGATCTCCAGCTGCTGGGGGGTGACGCCGTGAACCTCGATATCCAGATCCTTGCTCTCCCGGCCCAGCAGGCGGTCCCGGACGCAGCCGCCCACATAGTAGACGCTGCCGCCCAGCGGCTGCACCTCCTGTGCGATGCGGCGGGCCGTCTCACGATCCCGTGTCATGCAGTCTCCCCTCCTTGCGAAAAAAGCCGTGGCCATGGGCCACGGCTTTTGTGTTCACGCCAGAATGTCCCCCAGATCGTCGAAGGTATGGGCATTGGTGACCACCACCACGTGGTCGCCCTCCTGAATGATGCTGGTGCCGCCGGGGATGATGATCTCGCTGCCCCGTGCAATGGCCGCCACCAGCACGTCGTCCTTCAGGGACAGCGCCCGCAGGGGCTTATTCAGCACCGCACGGCTCCGGGCCGTGGCGGTGAACTCCAGCGCTTCCACGGCGCCGCCCAGCATCTTATACAAGCTCTCCACGGCGCTGCCCTCGGAATTGGCCAATGCCCGGACGTAGCGGGTGATCTGGTTGGCCACGATATCTTTGGGACTGACGATGCTGCCCACCCGCATATCCCGGACCAGATCCATGTAGTTGGGGCGGGTCATCTTGGCCAGCACCTTGGGGACGCCCGCCCGCCGAGCCGTCAGGGCCATCAGCAGATTCTCCTCGTCCCGGCCCGTCAGGGAGACGAAGGCATCCGCCTGGAAGATATTCTCGCTGGTCAGCAGTTCCTCCTCCGTGCCGTCGCCCTCGATGATCATGGCCGTAGGCAGCTGGGCCGCCAGCTGAAGGCACTTATCGTGCTTCTGCTCCACGATGCAGACCTTGGTATTGCTCACCGCCAGCTCCCACGTGAGATACATGGCGATGCGGCTGCCCCCCAGCAGGGACACGGTTTTGACCCGCTGCTGGGTGCGGCCCATAGCCCGCAGCATCTTCTGGAGTTCGGACTTGGTACCCACCATGTAGAGCTTGTCGCCCTCTCTCGGCACAAAGTTGCCGTTGGGGATGATGCACTCGTCCCCCCGCTGAGCAGCGCAGATCAGCACCTCCGCCGAGCGGATACGATGGAACTCGCTGAGGGCCACCCCGTAAAACCGGTCCCGCTCCGTCACCTGTATGCCGATCATGTCGATACGGCCGCCGGCGAAGGGCTCCACGGAGGAGGCGGAGGGGAAGCTGAGGATGCGGGCGATCTCCCGTGCCGCCGCCAGATCGGGGTTGATGACCATGTCCATCCCGATCTCCCGCTTCAGCAGGGCGGCGTCCCGGCGGTAGTCCGGATTCCGCACCCGTGCGATGGTGTGCTTGGCCCCCATGGTTTTGGCGATGAGGCAACACACCAGATTCGTCTCGTCCAGATTGCTGACAGCGATGACCAGATCCGCCGTCCGGGCACCGGCCTCCTCCAGCACGCTGATGCTGGCGCCGTTGCCCTCCACGCACATGATGTCCAGGGTGCTGTCGGCACGGGCCAGCGCCACCGGGGAGGAGTCCACCATGGTGATGTCGTGACCCTCCACCGCCAGCTGGCGGGCGATAGCGTAGCCCACCTTTCCGTTTCCTACAATGATGATCTTCATGAGCCTGACTGTTCCTTTCCCGGTCGTTCCGGCTGCTCTTTTTCCGGAGGTATTGCTTCTTGCGGCGGCTGCCCCTGCGTCTGCTTAGGTGGCTCCGCCGGTTTGGGTGGATCCGCCTTTCCCGGCTGCTCTGCCGGTTTAGGCGGCTGTGGCTGTCGGGGCGGCTGCGTCGACCCGGAAGGCTTCTGCGCCGCAGCTTCCTGCCGTGTCGGCCGGGCAGCCTTTTCCGCCGCCTTTTCCTCTGCCGCACGACGGCGCTGGGTGCGCCGGTGCAGCACCACCGCATTCAGCTCACCGCCTAAAATCAGCACCGTCCCGCTCATATACAGCCACAGCAGCACCACCACAATGGTGGCGATGGAGCCGTAGAGCTGGGTATAGTGTGCCAGATTTTCCACATAATAGGAGAAGGCCAGCGACAGCAGCATCCACGCCGCCAGCGACACGGCCACGCCCGGTGCCACCTCCCGCAACGGGCATCGGCGGCCCAGCGCCAGCATATACAGCACCGTCACCAGCACGAACATCAGCAGCGCCACCGCCACGAAGCGGAGCTTGCTCCAGAGGTTGATGAAGCCGTCCGGTACGGTGATGATCCCCGACACAAAGTACAGCGCCCGACGGCCCACGGTGATCATCAGCAGCGTCAGGCCGATGGATACCATGAGCCAGATGGCGAAGAGAAAAATTTTCAGCTGATCCAGCAGGATGTTCTTGGGCTGGCCCTTGCCGAAGGCCTTGCGCAGCGAGTGCAGCAGGCAGCCGGTGGCCCGCATGGGAAACCAGATGGAAAACACCAGACTGAACCACATGAGTTGGCGGCTGGCGTTGCCGGAAACGTATTCCAGATAGCCCCGCACCACCTCCGCCACGTCCCCCGGCACGATCTGCCGCAGGCCGGTGACGATGCTGTCCACATCCAGCTCCAGAATACCCAGCAGGGTGCTGACGAAAATCAGCAGCGGGAAAATGGCGAACAGCAGGTAGTAGGTCAGGGCTGCGCTGTCCCGTGCCACGTCATGGAGATAGTACCGGCGGATCATCTGCGCCGCCGTTTGCCCCAGCGCCGTGCGGGGGTGGGTACCTTTCCTCATAGCTCGCTCCTCTCTGTTTCAGCTTATTATTGTAGCACAGCTGTGAGCAAAATAAAAGGAGATTTTCCATTACACGGAAATCTCCCACCTGTTTTTTATCATAAATATTCCAAAAATATTACTTTTCTGTAAAATTTTGTTTTTTCCGCTGAAAATTTAGAAACTATTCACTATTTAGTATTGGCATTTGAAAAAAAGCGTGTTATAATACGTACAATCGGAGTTGTCTCCCGTACATGGAAAATTTGTAAAGAGGGTCTAAACTATGGATAACTTAACGAGAATCGTCAAAACCGAAATTTCCCGTCAGTACAAGAGCGTGCGGCAGTTTGCTTTTGCGGTCAATATTCCCCTATCTACCATCAACAGTGCGCTGCACAACGGCATCGGAGGTTCCTCCTTTGATACGGTGGTGCAGATCTGCCAGACGCTGGGGATCAAGGCCATCTCCAGCGATGCCTCCTTCTATCTGACGGAGGACACCCAGCAGCTGCTGGATCAGTATGCCCAGTTGGACGACTACGGCCGCCACACCATCGCCTCGGTGATGAAGGTGGAATACGACCGCTGCTCCACGCAGGGCGCCCGAAGCACAAGCGGCAGCGATTATGAGCTCCGCCCCAGTGTCAACGTCTCCTCCGACCTGGGCGGCTCCTCGGTGGAGCCGCTCCAGGTACTCAGCGACCATCGCAGTCTGTAACCTACCAAACAGAGCTGTGGCAAAATCTGCCGGAGATTTGCGGCTCCGGTTGGTTTTGTGTCGCCAGCCACGGGCTCTCCCCCACTTGGGGGGAGGGCCCGTGGTTTTTTATAGGGAGTTATGGCGCATGATAGGGAGTTTACTGTTCTTTGCGCTTGCCGGTACGCAGCAGGGCTGCAAGGCTCATGCCGCACAGGGCCGCCAGCCCCATCCACAGGCCGGTGTCGCCGGTGTCTCCGGTGGGAACGGCGGGGGTGGTGGGCTCTGCGGGAGCGGGCAGCTTGGCCACGGACTCGGTCCGCAGCACCTGGCCGCACACAGTGCAGGCGTAGGTCTTGACGCCCTCACGCTCCGTGGTGGCGGGGGTGGTGATCTTGCCCTCGCCCTCCGTATGCTGGGCGTTCACGGTGAAGGTGACGGTAACGGTGTTGCCGAAGCGGTCAGTGGCCGTCAGGGTCTGGACGCCCTCGGCAGCGGAAACGGTGAGCTTACCGTCCACCAGCTCCACGGGCTGGCCGTTGAGGGTCACGCTCTCCAGATTGGGGTCGGTAACGGTGATCTCTGCCGTCAGGCAGTAGGTGCCGCCGTCCGTGACGCCCTCCACCGCAGGAGCCGCCTCGTCGATGAGCTTGGAGCCCACCTTGGTGCGGGTATCCGTCAGGCCGCAGCCGTGGTCGCACTGAGCCGTCTCCGTGCCGTCGTCGTCATAGGTGGCGTTGTTGTCGTAGACGTAGTGGGTGAAGCTGTGACCCATGGCCTCCTGATAGAAATCCTCCGGGCCGGTGTAGGTCTTGCTCTCGTCCAGCTTGCCGTCGGCATCAGCGAAGTAGCTGGCGCAATCCGGGCAGTACCAGTAGGCGGCGTAGCCGTCCTGCGTGCAGGTGGCGGGGTCGCCTGCCGTGCGCCGGGCATTGGCGTGGTGGGTAGCCGGAATGACGGTATCGGTGATGGGCTGAGCAGCTGCTGCGTCAGCGAACAGCTTGTGGCAGTCGCTGCACTGCCAGTACTCCAGGCTGCCCGGCTGGGTGCAGGTGGCGGCGGTTCCGTCGTGATGGGTCAGGTCATGATGGTTGGGATCCGTGGTGCCATAGGTAGCGCCGCAGATGCTGCAGGTGGCCCTCTCGGTGCAGGTGGCGGTGCCGTCATGGCTGCCCAGAGAGTCCTTCACCTGACAGCCGGGAACGGCGCAGGACCGCCAGTGCTGGGTGTCATCGTGCTGCCAATCGCCCCACTGGTGGTTGCCGGTGTGGGTGATGGTAAAGGTCCAGCTGGGATCGGTCAACTCACTGACGGCGGTGATGTCCTCGTTGCCGGGAACGGTGACGTAGACCTGATAGGTACCCATATCCGTGGGAGCGGCCACGACCTTGCCGTTTTGCTTATAGAGGACGGTAAAGGTGTTGTCGGGCCAATAACCCATGCCCATGGCCCGGTCGCCTCCGGTGCTCCAGCGAACGGTAGCCTCCTTGGCGGTGCCGTCATACTCCAGATTTTCCGGAGCGGTGAAGGTGAAGTCGCCCGCTGCGGGAGTGCGCTTCACGATCTCCCACTGGAGCTTCTTTTCGCCGGTGGTGCCGTCGCTCCACTTGAAGCCCGCTGCGGGGCGGACGGTAACGGTATAGGTGCCCACGCGGCAGGCTCGATAGCCGCTGCCCAAAAGCTCGTAGCCGTAGACTTCGCCGGGCAGCAGACCGTACTGCCAGTTGCCGTTATAGGTGAAGGGGCCGTAGACCGTGGGAACCGGGATGGCCTCCAGATACTGGTTCAGGGTGACAGTAGTGGACGGAGAGGGCTTCCGGGTCTCGGTAGCCGCATAGCGGACCTCATAGGTGCCGGCCAGAGCGGAGGTGAAGGCGCTGCCGCACTGGCTCCATCTGGTGCCGCCCACGGGGCGATACTCCATGCTGCTGTTGGTACCGTTGATGCGGCCGTAGCCCGTCCGACTCTGGGGATGGGTCACGGTGAGGCCCGTGGGGGGCTGGGTCTGGGCCGTTTTCTCCGTGGGGGCGGTGAGTGTCATGGCGGTATCCGCCGTGGCCGTACCTGTGACACGGATGGTATAGCTGTCGACCTTGGCGGCGGTGATGCCGTTGAGAGTCACGCTGTACCCGTCGGGGATGTAGTAATTGTCGGGATCGGTAACGCTGATGGTGATGGGCGTCAGATCCAGACAATCCTGCGTCAGCCGGCCGCCGTTCTTATAGGTGAGGCCGTTCGGCAGGGTGACGCTGACCTGATAGGTCTTGAGGCGGAGATAGATCAGGCCCTCAGAGTTCAGATAGGTCTCGTAGCCCGCCCGGTCGGCGCTGACGTACTGGATGCTGCCTGTGCAGGCGTCGCTGCTGATCTGGACGGTCTGTCCGCTGGCGAGGGTCCTGCCGCTGCTGATGCCGATATCGGCACCGCTGCTGAGTCTTCTGGCGCTGACCTGCTGCGACGAGTTCTCCAGATACAGGTTGTTGTCCTGATTGTCCTTATCGACGTTGTTCTGGATGATGGAGCGGCCGGACAGGGTGATGGTATGGTCGTAACCACGGACAAACACGCCGCCGCCACGGTCATCGACGGTGTTGTCCTGAATGGAGCCGCCGCTCATGCTGAAGCTGCTCTTGGAATAGAGGTACACGCCGCCGCCATCGCCGCCACGGCGATCATCGTTCCCGTATTTGTTCTTATAGTTGGCCAGACCGGCGAAGTTGTTGCAGATCTCGCCGCCTCTCATGTCGAAGGTGCCTGCCACGTACACGCCGCCGCCGAAGCCGCCGCCGAAGGTGGCGCTCTCCTTATAGTCGACCGCACAGGCGTAGTTGCCGGAGATGCGGGCGGTGCCGGAGAGGTCCAGAGTCGCATACAGATCCACATACACACCGCCGCCGCCGTCAAAGCCCAGGTCGTCATTGGTGCTGTTGACACGGTTGCCGCTGATCTCGCCGCCGGAGAAGTTCATCGTGCTGCTGCGGCTCTGGATGCCCTTGACGTATACACCGCCGCCGAGGGTGTTGGAGATGTTATCCTTGATGGCGCCGCCGGTCATATTCAGGGTGGAGCCGGAAACCAGGACAACGGCAGCACCGGCGGAAGCATCGGTGTAGGTGGTATCATTGCCGCTGATCTCGCCGCCATACAGATTCATCGTGGCGTTCTCATTATACACGGCATGGGACTTATTGCCGGTGATCTTGCCGCCGCAGAGGTTGAAGGTACCCCTGTTGGACACAGCGGTGGGGTAAGGGGCGCTGTTTTCGGAGCTGTCCAAGCCGGTGATCTCGCCGCCGAACATATTAAATTTGCAGCCGGCGTCGATCTCTATGATGCAGGTACCCTTGGGATCCGCCGTGTCCTTGCGGGTGATCTGACCGGCCTCCTCGGCGCAGTCGGTGATGGTCAGGGTATGATAGTTCGTCACATGAATGTAGGGGCGATAATACCCGTTTTCCAGAATGATATTGTGCCCGTTGAGGCAAATCCGCACATCATCCAGGTTGCTGCCCCACCCCTCATCGGTGGTGGTTACATCATTGAGCAGATAGTAGCAGCCATAGCCCTTGATGGACTTCAGGCTGCTGATGCCGACCCACTTGGTGTCCTTATCGTGGTCGTGGTAGGGACCATAGCTCTGGTTCTGCAGGCACGCGCAGTGAATGTGCTCCTCATTGGCCAGCAGGTCCAGACTGAAGCTGACGGACTTGTTCTTCGTGACGGCGCAGTTGGTGCGGTCACTGGTAAACACATTGGTATCGGAGGAGCCCCGCACGATGCGATAGGCTGGGATCAGATCGGCGTTGAGGCCGATGCGGGAGTCGGAGGAGACATTGCCTGCAAGGACGGCCTGATCCTCCGCCGAGGCGGCCACGTGCAGATTGCTGGCGGCCTTGTCGTCCCCCTGCGTATTGCCGGTGATATTCACTGTACCGGCTACCTTGCAGGTGGTCATACCACCGAAGTACACACCGCCGCCGGCGATCCCGGCGGTGTTGCCGGTAATGGTGCCGCCGTTGAGGTTGATCTTGGCGGTGTCGTTGGAGCCATACTGCTTGTTGGCCTCGCAATATACGCCGCCGCCGTACTTCGTTGCGGTGTTATTGGCGATGGTGCCGCCATTCATGGTGAAGGCAGCCAGTATATTCGCCACATACACACCGCCGCCGTAATCGGCCTCGTTATCCTCCATGCGGGCGGTGCCGTTCATGACAAATTCCGACGTGCCGGCAAACAGGCCCGCAGCGCCGCCGGCGTAATACTGGCTCTTGCAGTTGCGGAGCACGGCGCCGTCATCCAGCGTCAGTGTGCCGTACCGGCTCACGTAGATGGCAGGATCAGTGGCAGCCGTCTTGTCGCCGCCGCCGTCCACGGTGATGTCCTTCAGGGTCAGGGCGGCATAGGCGGGATGATCCGAGCCGCCTGCGCCGCTATACCCCTGCTCACCCGTCAGATTGAACAGGCTGCCCTTGAAGCCCTCGGCACGCACCAGCTTGCTATTGGCATCGGCGCCGCTGATGACCACACGCTGGTTGTAATACTCATACCAAGCCATGCTGCCGTTGGTGGTGCGGGTGGGTCTGATGTTCAGAGTTTCGCTGATTTCGATGGTACCGCTTACAACGATTTCGATGGTATTGTTGTAAGAGAGCTCACTCATGGCGCTTTTGAGCTGCTCGAGGGTAGTCACCGTCGAGGTCCATGCCCATGACGTCTTGGGGACCAGACTCAGTACCATCACCAACGCTACCAGCACGCTGGCGATTCGCTTTTTCATAGATTTCCTCCCTGGCAGGTCTTTTGTATTTTGCAATTACCACTTGCAACGACCTGCATCTTTCTGTATACTGAGCATATACCGTACACCAATGTACGATGCAAGTACTTTTTAAAAAAATATGGCAAAATCTGGAGAGTTCGTCATGAGTGAACACAATAGCCGTCTGATGTCCATCGGTGAGGTGGCCAAGTCCCTGCATATTACCCGACGCATGATCCTCAACTATGAGGACAAGGGCATTCTGCTGCCCGACGTAAAAACCGGCTCCGGCGGGAACCGCTACTACACCCCGGAGACCCTGACCCGCATCCGGGCCATCCGCCGCTTGCAGACGCTGGGTATCTCGCTGGATGAGATCAAGCTCTATTTCGAGGATGCCGCCGACCTGCGGGATATCATCGCCCGGCTGGAGAAACTGCGGGACGAGCTGAACCTGTGCATTGAGAAGCTGCAGCTGCGGGTCCGGGAGAACAGCAACGAGGCCCCCATCATCCGCACCATCCCACCCCAGACGGTGTACGTCTACCGCTGCCCCTCCCCCACGGTGGAGGACCGCAAGGAGATCTTCCGGGACGTGATCCCCGCCGCCATGCGCCAGTACGGCACGGACTCCGCCAAGCGGATGTACTTCATCGACTACCCTATCGACGAGCCCAACGACATCAACTTCTGTGTGGCGGTGCCGGATGGCAGCAAGGGCCCCTATGTGCAGGACTGGCCGGAGGAGAAGGCTCTGTGCATCTTCTTCCACGGGGACTATGACGAGATCCCGGAGGTTCGGGAGCGGCTGGTGGCCTACGCCAGGCAGCAGGGCCTGAAGCTGAAGGGTACCTGCCGCAACATCTATCTGGAGGGCCCGCCCCACCACAAGGACAAATCGAAGTTCGTCACGCAGGTGGCTCTGCCGCTGGTACAGGATGAGCTATGAGGAAGAAAACCGCCGCATCTCCTGCGGCGGTTTCGTCGTGTCGAAAAAGTCTTTTCGACACGACGAGACATTTTTCAGAGCTTCAAAAAGCTCTGAAAAATAATGATCATCATCGTGCAGGACACCCTTCCCGGGTTTCCCGCACACACCCTTCCGCCCCGTTGACGAAAGGTTCCCGCTCTTTTGGCTGGCCCAGAAACCGCCGCATCTCCTGCGGCGGTTTCTTTCATATCCGGAGGGGTGGGGCGCATACACTGTCCGTGAAAGGACGGGATGCATTATGCGGGGAAAAGTCTTACTGCTGCGCCGTGGCACGCTGCTGCTGATCCTGACGGCGCTGGTGGCCGCCGGTATTTTCATGGCCGTGGGAGGCTCCGGCTTCGTCAGCGCCTCCGCCGCCAAGCGACAGCTTCCCATCTACTCGGTGGAGCGGGAGGAGAAGGTCTGTGCCATCAGCTTCGACGCCGCATGGGGCAACGAGGACACTCAGATGCTCATTGACATTCTGGACAAATACAACGTCAAGGCCACCTTCTTCGTGGTGGGTGACTGGGTGGATAAGTACCCGGAGTCCGTGAAGGCCCTCCACGACGCCGGGCATGAGGTCATGAACCACTCCCTCCACCACGACCACTACAACGCCCTCACCGCCGATCAGGTGGTGGCGGACGTCACCGCCTGCAACGAGAAGATCGCCGCCATCACCGGCGTGACCCCCTGCCTCATCCGCTGCCCCTACGGCGAGTACGACGACCATGTGATCTCCGCCATCCGCTCCATGGGCATGGAGCCCATCCAGTGGGACGTGGACAGTCTGGACTGGAAGGACTATGACGCCGACACCATCTGCCAGCGGGTCACCTCCAAGCTCTCTCCCGGCAGCATCGTGCTATTCCACAACGCCGCCCTCCACACGCCGGAGGCGCTGCCGGCCATTCTGGACCACATGGCCCGTGAGGGGTATTCCCTGCTGCCCATCAGCCAGTTGATCTATCGGGAGAACTATACCATCGACCACGCCGGGCGGCAGTTCTGTCAGGCCCAGAGCGAGCAGTGAAATTTTTGTCGGTTTTTCAAGAAATCGGTTGATTTTTGCGAAAAATCTGATATACTCGAGGAAAGGGCGTACGGTGTATTTTGTGCGCTCTGCAAAAAAACAAAAGGAGAGAGTATGGTATGATTTTGAGCCTGATTATCGGTATCCTGACGCTGGTGGCGGAGTGGATGATCTTCAAGAAGATGGGCCGTCAGGGCTGGGAGGGCATCGTCCCCATCTACAACACCTATGTGCTGTGTCAGGAGCTGTACGGCAACGGCTGGAAGTTCCTTCTGCTGCTGATCCCCATCTACAACATCTATTTCGTCATCAAGATGAACATCGACTGGGCCAAGGCCTTCAATCAGGGCGTCGGCTTCGGTATCGGTCTTCTGCTGCTGCCCTTCATTTTCCAGCTGATCCTGGCCTTCGGCGGTGATCAATATCGGGATGGCAGCTATACCAATACCCAGCCCGACATGGTGGAGAATGTGGTCAGCAAGGCCAAGGATGCCGTTTCCGGCAACCAGGACGACCACAAGGAGCAGTAACTGCACCAAACAAAATGGGACAGGAGAACATCCTGTCCCATTTTTTCATGTATTCAAAAGAAATGAGCGGAAAGAGCGCATGAAAAAGCTGATTGCGCTGCTTTTGGCGGCGGTAATGTGCCTGAGCCTTGCGGCTTGCAGCAATGGCAAGACGGAAAATACAGATTATTCGCAGGGACAGAACACGGAAAATACATCGAATGAGAACCAGCAGACAGAAACAGCGTCGCAGGGAAACGGAATTACCTTATGCTGAGGAGCTAATGGGGGACTATAAGAACTACCATGCGGAATTAGGTAAATAAACGATTTAAGGAAAAGAGGGGAAGCGGATTTTTTCCGCTTCCCTCTGAAATTCCCTGTAAAATTACTTGTTGAAGTACCGCTTCAGCAGGCCCTCGAAGGCCTTGCCGTGGCGGGCTTCGTCACGGGCCATCTCGTGGACGGTATCGTGGATGGCATCCAGGTTGTACTTCTTCGCCAGCTTGGCCAGCTCGAACTTGCCGGCGGTAGCGCCGTTCTCGGCATCCACACGCATCTGCAGGTTCTTCTGGGTGGAATCGGTGACCACCTCGCCCAGCAGCTCAGCGAACTTGGCGGCGTGCTCGGCCTCCTCCAGACCGGCCTTCTCCCAGTACATACCGATCTCGGGATAGCCCTCACGATGAGCTACACGGGCCATGGCCAGATACATACCCACCTCGGAGCACTCGCCCTCGAAGTTGGCACGCAGACCGGCGATGATCTCCTCACGGACCTCGGCGGGAACATCCTCACCGAACACCTTGCCTACGCCCACCACGTGCTCGGCGGCCCAGGTCTTTTCCTCTGCCTGCAGGGTGAACTTGTCACCGCTGACGTGGCACACCGGACACTCGGCCGGGGGATTCTCGCCTTCGTAAACGTAACCGCAAACAGGACATACCCACTTCTTCATAATCATTACCTCCATATTTTTATCATTCGTTGATGGTTTTTTACTCTTCGGGGGCGTTCCCCCTTGGGATGGTCTAAGTATAGCACGGAATCCAGAGGATTATAAGTTGCAAATGCAACATTTAGAAAAACTTTCCATGAACTTTTTTGCGGCAGAGAAAATACGCCGGAGGAGGGTCCTCCGGCGTATTTTTATAGCAGCTTTACTCGGCATCGGCCAGAGCCTTGGCCTCGGCAATGGCCTTCTCCTGGGCCGCAGCAGGGCAATCCTCGTAGCGGACGAAGTTGAAGGTGAAGGTACCACGGGACTGGGTCATGGACCGCAGATCGATGGCGTAGCTCATCATCTCGGCCATGGGGACCTCGGCCTCCAGCACGGTCTCGCCGTCGCCGGTGGGGTTCATGCCCATGACGCGGCCCCGGCGCTTGTTCAGGTCACCCATGACGTCGCCCACGTAGTTGTCAGGCACCGTGACCTTCAGCTCACCGATGGGCTCCATCAGCACGGGCTTGGCCTCCGGCAGAGCGGCCTTGAAGGCCAGATTGGCGGCCAGCTTGAAAGCGATTTCAGAGGAGTCCACCGGGTGGTAGGAGCCGTCCACCAGCGTCGCCTTCAGGTACACCACGGGATAGCCCGCCAGCACGCCGTGCAGGCAGCTCTCACGCAGGCCCTTTTCCACGGCGGGGAAGTAGTTCTTTGGCACGGAGCCGCCGAACACGTTCTCAGCGAAGATCATATCCTCCTGCTCGGTCTGAGGCTCGAAGATGATATGCACGTCACCGAACTGGCCGCTGCCGCCGGTCTGCTTCTTATAGCGGCCCTGCTTGCGGACGGTGGAGCGGATCTTCTCACGGTAAGCCACTCTGGGAGCGGACAGCTCGGCATCCACGCCGAAGCGGGTCTTGAGCTTGGAGCACAGCACGTCGATCTGGATATCGCCGGTGCCGGAGATCACGGTCTGGTGGGTCTCGGCGTTGTTGACCACGTGGAAGGTGGGATCCTCCTCGTTGAGCTTGTTGAGGCCGGTACCCAGCTTCTCCACCTCCTGCTTGGTCTTGGGGGAGATGGCACGGCTGTAGCAGGGCTGGGCATAGTCCATGCCGCACAGGCGCACGATGTGCTTGGGGTCGCACAGGGTGTTGCCGGTCTTGACCTTATCCATCTTGCCGATGGCGCCGATGTCGCCGCAGCAGATCTCCTTGACCTCCTCGCCCTTCTTGCCCTTCATGATGTACAGGCGGCCCAGCTTCTCGGTGTTGCCGGTGGCAGGGTTATACAGGGCCATATCGCTGGTGATCCTGCCACGGAGCACCTTCACCATGGAGTACTTGCCGTACTGATCGGAGATGGTCTTAAAGACGATGGCAGCGGTGGGGCCGTTGGGATCGCAGGCCACCTCGACGTCGTTGCCGTCGTCATCCTGCGCCGTCTCGGCGGGCATATCCGTGGCCACGGGGACCAGATCCAGAATGGTCTGCATCAGCATCTCCACGCCCAGACCGGTGACGGCGGAACCGCACAGCACCGGGCAAACGCTGCCGTCCCGGACGCCCAGCTTCAGGCCGCGGGCCAAGTCCTCGGCGGACAGCTCCATGGTGTCGAAGAACTTCTCCATCAGCTCCTCGTCAGAGCCGGCGGCGGCCTCCATCAGCTCGGAGCGCAGGGCCTCTACCTCGTCAGCCATATCGGCGGGAATGGCGCAGGCAGCGGCCTTGCCGCCCTTGACCTCGTAAGCGGTGTTATGCAGCAGGTCCACGATGCCCGTGACCTTCTTGTTGCCGTCAATGACCGGGGCCACAATGGGAACCACAGACTGGCCGAACTTGCCCTTCAGAGCATCCAGACAGGCCTGATAGTCGCTGTTGTCCTCGTCGGTGCGATTGACGAAGATCATGCGGGGCTTCTTGCCCAGCAGCTTCCAGCTGCGCTCCATACCCACGGACAGGCCGTCCTTGGCGGCACCCACCAGCACGGCGCACTCGGCGGCACGGATGGCGGAAACAGCCTCGCCGGAGAAATCAAAGTTGCCGGGAGCGTCCATGACGTTGATACGGACGCCCTTATATTTGACCGGGGCAAAGGCCAGGGAAATAGAGATCTGGCGCTTGATCTCCTCGGCGTCGTAGTCGCAGACGGTGTTGCCGTCGGCGGTACGGCCCAGACGATCAGTCCCCTTGGTCATGAAGAGCATCTGCTCGGCCAGCGTCGTCTTGCCGGAGCCACCGTGACCCAGCAGGCAGATGTTGCGAATGTCATTGGCAGTCATATACAGTATTCTCCCTTCGTTTGGTGCGAATGCGCCGTCCGGCGCAGCCAGTCAATGAGAAAAGTATATACTATTTTTTTGCACTTGACAAATACAACTTTCAGCGTCTTTTTTGTGGAAAATGCCGGGAGGCTCAACGGCTCTCCCGGCATGGGTATGGAATGGTATCAGTAGTGGCGCACCAGTCCTGCCAGCAGCAGCACCGTCAGCAGCCACAGCAGCAAAAAGCACAGGAAATTCAGGGCCGACAGAGCGGCAAAGGCCCCCACGGAGGTGAAATAATACGCCAGCAGCAGGCCCGACAGCCCGCCCAGCCACGACAGCACCGTTCCGTCCCGGACGGCACGCCGCATCCGGCGGCTGCCGATGACCGTTTCGGCAAAGGCCATCAGCCCGTCCCGGTAGATGATGGCGTGGGGCCGGCCACGGCCCTCCGTCAGCTCCGACAGGGCCAGACGGGTGGAGATATCCGGGTACAGGGGCCGGGCGTCCAGCCGGAATTTCCGCTTCAGCAGCGCCGGAGTGATGTTGGCGCTGCGGGTGGCCAGCACCGGAGTGATGCGGTTGCGGCGCATGGCCCGCAGCGCCCACTCCACGTTGCGGGAGGGCTGGTATTTGATGGCAAAGATGGCGATGAGCTGACCGTCCACCGCCAGAAAAACGCCGGTCTTGAGCTTCAGGTCACGGGGCAGGGACACATGGTGCTTTTTCATGAAATAGGCGCTGCCCATGGTGACAGATTCCCCACGGATGGTACCGCCGATGCCGCCGTCCTCGTAAAAACGCAGGTCCTCCAAATGCAGGTGGGTGCCGCCCTCGCTGGCCAGCAGCTGGTCAAACAGCGGCGTCAGCTGGCTTCCGGCGGCCTGTGCCGCCGTGGCGGCATAGGACACCACCTTGCCGATCTCCTCGCCGTACAGCTTCAGTCCGTTGAGGCTCACCGTTCCCGGTGGGAACAGGTCGTCATCCGTCACCACCATCCGCCGGGCGGCGGTGATGGCAGAGGCCCCGGCATAGCCCGCCACGGCGCTGCCGCTGCGGTTCAGACGCCGGTTCAGCGATGACAGGGGCAGCGTTCCCGCCACCGGCAGAGCCAGCGGCAGTCCGCCGGACAGCAATGCCGACCAGATCCACAGTGGCCGCACCGGCTGCCCCTCCCCGCCGAAGCACACCACCGCCGCCAGAATGGAGGCGGCGGCCAGTGCCAGCGGTGTCAGGATGATCTGCCAGCGATAGGAGACATCCGGCTGGTGGGAGAGCCGGTAGAAGCCCTCCGCCGTTCCCTGCTGCTTGCAGGCCCCGGCGGGGGTCACGGATACGTTGTAGGGCGGCTCACCCCCCAGATCGGCCAGCCGGAAGCCTGCGAGCCGGGCTTTGGCCGCCAGCAGCTGGCCCCACAGACACAGCAGCAGGGAGATGACCGGGACGGCCGCCAGCGGCAGCTGCTCCCCGTAGCCCAAGGCGGCGTAGACGCAGTCCCCCAAACACACCAGCGATGCCAGCAGCGCCGCCGTCTCGCAGGTGATGCGGCGCTGGGACAGCTGCTTACGGGCGCTGCGCCAGACCCGGCCCGACAGGGCCAGTGCCAGCAGCAGCGATCCGCCGGGGATGATCCCCCGCAGCACGGGCAATGCCGCCCACAGCCGGGGGATATACAGCCCCAGCCCGTCCAGCACGGACAGCACCGTCAGCAGCACCGCCTCCGGCAGTACGCACCAGCACTGGCGTTTTAAGCGGGCGCAGCGGCGCTTCTCGGCCCGGACGGCCACGTCCATATCCGGCTCCGGATCGGGTTCCGGCTCCGGCTGAGGCTCCTGCGGCTGCTCCCACAGGGTCTCCGTATCCTGCGGGATGGGGGCGGCGCTGCGGGGCCTTGTCAGCTTCTCCCACCAGTGCCGCAGCACCTCCCGCAGGGGCGGACGCTCCTCCAGAATGCCGTCCTCCTGCTCCTCCAGCACGGAGGAAACGGTGTCGTTCATGATCTGCTCCAAGGAGACTTTAGGGGCCTCCTGCGGTTCCGGCGTTTCCTGCGGTTCCGGCGGTTCCTGCGGCTCCGGCGGTTCCTGCGGCTCCGGCGCCGGTTCCTCCTCCGGGGCGTTCTCCTCCGAAGATGCTTCCGTGGCAGTGGTCTCCGCCGCCGGTTTCCCCTCCTCCTCCGGTACCGGTTGGTGCGGGAAGTGGATGATCTGTGTCTCGGGGGGCTGGTCCTCCTCCGGCATCAGCGGGCCGCCGGAGGAAAATACCTCCTCCAGCGCCTCCGCCGGGAAATCCATATCCACCGGGTCGGCGCCGGGGGTAAACCGCAGTCCCTCCGGCTTCCTGGGGAGCTCCGCCGCAGCAGAGGTCTCCGGTTCAGCGTGGGGCTCCGGCTCTGCGGAAGCTTCCTGCTGAGCAGGGGCTTCTGCCGGAGCAGTCTCCGGGGAGTTTTCCTCCGCAGGCAGATCCTCCGTCCGGTACAGGTCGCTGCCGCTGCCGAACTCCGCCAGAATATCCTCCAGGGTAAACTCCGGTATTTCGTTGTGATCCTCTCGGTGTTCCATGGTACCTCTCTTTTAGATGCTCCGGGTCCTTACACGGTGCGCTGCCGCACCGCCTCATACAGCAGGATGGCAGCCGCCGCCGATGCGTTCAGGGAAGAGATCCTCCCCCGCATGGGGATGCTCACCAGAAAATCGCAGTTCTCCGCCACCAGCCGGCTCATGCCGTCGCCCTCGGAGCCGATGACAATGGCCGCCGGGCCCTTGAGATCGGCGTCATAGAGCCGGGTCGTTCCCTCGGCGGCAGTGCCGAACACCCAGATGCCTTGCTTTTTCAGATCCTTCAGCAGGGACGGGATATTGGCCACCCGTGCCACCGGCATATAGCTGACGGCCCCGGCGGAGGTCTTGGCCACAATGGCCGTCAGACCGGCGCTGCGGCGCTTGGGGATGATGACCCCGTGGGCTCCGGCGCACTCGGCGGTGCGGAGGATGGCCCCCAAATTGTGGGGGTCGGAGATCTCATCGCAGACCACCAGCAGCGGCGGCTCCCCCTTGGCGGCGGCAGCGTCCAGCAGGCTCTGCACCGTCACATACTCCCGCACGGCGGCCAGCGCAATGACCCCCTGATGGGCGTGGGTGCGGCTCATGCCGTCCAGCTTCCGCCGGTCGGCCTCCACCACTACGATGCCCTGAGCCCGTGCCTTGGAGGCGATGTGGCCCAAGGTCTTGTCCGTCTCCCCCTTGGCCAGATAGATCTTATCCATGGTCGTTCCGGCCCGCAGGGCCTCGATCACGGCGTTGCGGCCCTCGATGATGCCGTCCGCCTCTGCCTCCGGCCGTCTCTGTTCGTTGTCTCTCATAGGAATTTTCCTCGCAATGCATACATAATTGGTTTCAGTATACCATACTCTGGCCGGGAGATAAAGCGCCATTCATAGAAATTTTACAGGAAAATTCCCGCCGCTCGCCTTGTGAAGATACCTGAATTGTGATATACTACACGAAAATTAAAGCACTTCTGCGCCCCGCCCGGCGGGGCTGCATGGAAGGAGACCGACATGGATCCCAACAACAAGAAAGACCAGAAAAATAACCAGAACCGCAACCGCAATATGCGGGGGGTGGTGACCCTCATCATCTGGGCGCTGGTGCTGACGGTGGTGTTCAACTATATCAACGCTTACAGCAACAATCTCACCAAGCGGGCCAGCAGCCATGAGATCCCGTACAGCCAGCTCATCGACCTCATTCAGGAGGATCAGGTGGCGGAGCTGAAGATCGAGAACGGCGTCCTGTATGCCACCCCCGTGGACGGCTACGTCTACACCGAGGAGGCCACCGATAAGAACAAGGAACCCAAGAGCTATACCCAGAGCGAGAAAACGCCTCTGATCCTGTATACCACCGCTCTCAATGACGCCAGTCTCCTGCCTCTGCTGGAGGAGCACAACGTCAAGTACACCAGCCCCGTCCAGACGCAGATGAGCCCCATTCTGGAGTTCATGATCACCTATGTCCTTCCTGTGATCGTCTTGGCGGCCCTGTTCATGCTGGTGATGCGGATCATGGCCAAAAACGGCGGCATCGGCGGCATCGGCAACGTGGGCAAATCCAACGCCAAGGTGTATATGGAGAAGTCCACCGGTGTCACCTTCAAGGACGTGGCCGGTCAGGACGAGGCCAAGGAGTCGCTGGAGGAGATCATCGACTTCCTCCACAACCCCCAGAAGTACACGGCCATCGGTGCAAGACTGCCCAAGGGCGCTCTGCTGGTGGGTTCCCCCGGTACGGGTAAAACCCTGCTTGCCAAGGCTGTGGCCGGCGAGGCCAACGTCCCCTTCTTCTCCATCTCCGGCTCGGACTTTGTGGAGATGTTCGTGGGCGTGGGCGCCTCCCGTGTCCGTGACCTGTTCAAGGAGGCCGCCAAGGTGGCTCCCTGCATCATCTTCATCGACGAGATCGACACCATCGGCAAATCCCGCGACGGCGGGCGCTACGGCGGCGGCAACGACGAGCGCGAGCAGACGCTCAACCAGCTGCTCGCCGAAATGGACGGCTTTGACCCGAGCAAGGGCGTCATCGTGCTTGCCGCGACGAACCGCCCGGAGGTGCTCGACAAGGCGCTGCTGCGCCCCGGCCGCTTCGACCGCCGCATCACCGTCGACCGCCCGAACCTCGCCGGCCGCTTAGCAACGCTGCAGGTCCACACGCGCGGCATCAAGCTCGCCGAGGACGTGGATCTCAAGAAGGTCGCGCTCGCGACCGCGGGCTGCGTGGGCGCGGACCTTGCAAACCTCGCCAACGAGGCGGCGCTCCGCGCCGTGCGCAAGGGACGCAAGCTCGTTACGCAGGAGGACATGCTCGCGGCGTTCGAGTTCGTCATCGCGGGCAGCGAGAAGAAAGGCAGCGTCCTCACCGAGTTTGAAAAGAAGCTCGTCGCCTATCACGAGGTCGGCCACGCGATGGTCGCCTACAAGCAGAAAAACGCCGAGCCCGTGCAGAAGATCACGATCGTCCCGCACACCGAGGGAAGCCTTGGCTACACGCTCCTGATGCCTGAAGAGGACAAGACGAACCTGCGCACGCGCGATGAGCTGATGGCGAAGATCGCCGTCTCGATGGGCGGCCGCGCGGCCGAAGAGGTCGTGATGAACACGATGACCAACGGCGCCTCGCAGGATATTCAGGAGGCGACGAGCATCGCGCGCAACATGGTCGCCATGTACGGTATGAGCGACGCGGTCGGCATGGTCGCGCTCGGGTCGGTGCGCAATCAGTACCTTGACGGCGGCTACGGCCTCGACTGCGCGCAGGATACCGCCGCCATCATGGACCGCGAGGTCAAGCGTATCCTCGACGAGTGCTACAAGGACGCCGTACAGGTCATCCGCGACAACCGCGAGGATATGGACAAGGTCGTCGCCTACCTCCTTGAAAAGGAGACCATCACGGGCGGTGAAATGGTCGCTATCCTCGAAGGCCGCGATCCCTCGACCGTCGAAGAGGCCTACGCTTCCACGCGCAAGAGCGAGGACGGCTTCCGCCCCTCACAGCCGAGCGTGATCGAAGCGCCCGCCAAGCACATTTCGATGACGAGCGAAAAGATCGAAATGCCGCCGGAGGACAAGGGCGAAGATGCTCAGACTGAAGACAAGCCCTCGACTGAGCCCGAAACGCCGGATACTTCCGCGGAAAACACTGACGAAAACAAATAAACAACCAAAAAATCCCCGCTGTAAAAACAGCGGGGATTTTTTATATCAATTTATACCACTTGGAATAAGTAGAACTTGAGGTAATCCGTCTCCGGCACGTTCCAGAGGATGGGATGGTCACAGCTCTGCGTGCGCGCCTCGATCTGCCGCAGCTCGACGCCCTCGTCCGCGGCGGCGGAGCGCAGCATCCGCTCAAAGCGTTCGGCGGGCATGAAGTGGCTGCACGACGCGGTCGCAAGGTAGCCGCCGCGCGGCAGCAGGCGCATCGCGCGCAGGTTGATCTCCTTGTACCCCTTTTCGGCGTTGTTCGCCGTGCGGCGAGACTTTGTGAACGCCGGGGGATCGAGGATGATGAAGTCATAGGGCTTTTCGTGCGCGGCCTCGATCTGCGGGAGCAGGTCGAAGACGTCGGCGGCGAGAAAGTCCATTTTGTCCTCAAGGCCGTTGCGCGCCGCGTTCGCGCGCGCCATTTCGATGGCGCTCTCGGACACGTCCACCGCCGTCACGTGCTCTGCGCCGCCTTTGGCGGCGTTGAGCGCGAACGAGCCCGTGTGCGTGAAGCAGTCGAGCACGCGCTTGCCGTGCGCGAGGTGCGCGACGGCGAGGCGATTGAACTTCTGGTCGAGGAAAAAGCCCGTCTTCTGCCCGTTTTCTACATCCACACGGTAGAAAACGCCGTTCTCGCAAATTTCAGTGATGGGGCTCTCGGGCGTTTTTTTGCCGGGGAGGGGAAACCAACCCTTGTTCTGCGTCAAGCCCTCCTTTTCGCGAAGCACGACATCGTTGCGCTCAAAAAGGCCGTCGATCGTCTCGCCGTCCTGCTCCAGCACCTCGACAATGAGGGGGAAGAGCATGTCCTTGATCTTTTCCATGCCGAGCGAAAGCGTCTGCGTGACGAGAAGATTTTCAAACCGGTCGACCGTCAGGCCGGGGAAGGCGTCCGCCTCGCCGAAGATCAGGCGGCAGCAGCCGGTCTGCCCATCCATGACCGCCTTGCGGTAGTCCCAGGCGTAGCGTACGCGCCGCCGCCAGAAATTTTCATCAAAGCGGTCGTTCGCGTTGCGCGAGACGATGCGCACGCGGAGCTTACTGAGTCTGCTCAAAAAGCCCGTGCCGAGATATTTGCCCTTTTCCGACACCACGTCGACGAGCGCGCCGTTTTCGCACTCGCTCTCGTCCGGCTCGCGGGCAACGTCGGAGTCGTACACCCAGGGGTGGCCGCTCTCGAGCCAGCGCGTGCCCTTGGCGGTGACGGTCAGGATCGGATAGTCGCGTGCAGCTTTCATAGGTCAAAATTCCTTCTTTAAAACAAGTTTTCCCCATCATACCACGGCAAAAGCCGCGGCACAACTCATTTGTTGAGGAAAAACAGCCCGACAAGGCACAGCGCAAGGCCCACGAGCTTGTTGACCGTGATGGCCTCGTGGTAGACAAGATACCCAATGAACACCAAAATCGTCGCGATGGCCGCCGCAGACGACACCTGAAACGCGCTGACCGGCCAGCCCGCCTTGTAGGCGTGCATGCTGCCAGCTTCCAAACCGACGACCGCGAGACCGAGCAGGTACGGCGCCCAGTTCATCTGGCTGTATTCGTGCAGAAGGTTCGCCCCGCCGCGGTTCGTCACAAAATACAGGATGCCCGAAAAGATTGAGCCGATCAGATACGTGACCGTGAGCGTCGCGAGCGGATCAACGCTCTCGGGCAGCGATTTGGCGCAGATGTGATACACGCTGTTCGACGCCACAACGAGAATGAGCGGCCAGAAGTAAGCCATAAATATTCCCTCCTATTCAAATGCCGGATGCAAAACGGCAGCCAGACTTCCGCCTGACTGCCGGTAGGTGCGCACCCGTAATAGACAAGAAAAGTGTATCAGCGGCGCGCGCTCTTGTCAAGGAAAATCCCGCCGCGGCGGCGATTCCGACAAATTTGTAAGCGACAGTTCATACAACCTGCCGCTTGTATTTTCCGCTCCGCCATGCTACCATAAAAATGTCATATCAATCCCAGCCGCGCTTGCGGCGCAGACTTTAATGGAGGCAAATTATGAGCTATCCCAAGACCGGCGAAGAAGTTTACGTCAGCCTGAATCTGTCTAACACGATGCTCACAGGTCTCGGCAAGGGCACGATCACCCGCGAGGACGTTTCTGTGGACTACCTCAAGAAACTGTTTATGCAGCACGGCGTCATCGTCTCGGCCAAGCCCGAGTACCGCAACATCATGGAGCGCGTGAACAGCACCTATGACTTAGGGCTTGAAATTCCCGCAAAGCTCCAGCTCTTCCAGCTCTCCGAGCAGCACCGCCGCCTGGTGGTCGTGAATATCTCCGGCCTTCAGCGCAAGAACGGTTCGCTTCTCCCGTCCTACACGGAAGAGGAGCTTGACGAGGCAACGTTCACGTTCGTCAAGTACTACGTGCAGGGTGAGCACTACGACGAGCTTGTCGAGGAGAACAAGAAGCTGCGCTACGAGCTCGAGCAGGAGATCTCCTGGAGAAACCGCACGGATTCCGAGGGCTGAGTTCGCAACACCTTACATCAAAAAAGGAAGAGGTTCCCGATGGGAACCTCTTCCTTTTTTGACTATGACAAAATGCTTCGCAGAATTCCGCGTCCGCAGACGCGGAAAAAATTGAGGTTGTAAATCGCCGCGACCGGCGCGTGGCGATTTACTCCTCTCGCGGAGCTTGTGTCGCAGCCGCCAAGGGCGGCAAGGCACGAAGCGGAGTGCGGCTTTCTCAAAAAAGAGGCAGAGCCTCTTTTTTGAAATTACTTCTTCTCGTCTTCAAGCAGCCCCTTAAAGCTCGCGGCGAGGCCGGCGAGGCTCTGAATCTCGCTCGGGACGATGATCTTCGTCGCCTGACCGTCGGCGGCCTTTTCGAACGATTCGAGCGCCTTGATCTTGATGACCTGCTCGTTGGGGTTGGCCTCATTGAGCATCTTGATGGAGTCGGCAAGTGCCTGCTGCACGTTCAGGATGGCCTGCGCTTCACCCTCGGCCTTGAGGATGGCGGCCTGACGCTCGGCCTCGGCCTTGAGGATGGCCGCCTGCTTTTCGGCGTCCGCGCGCAGGATGGTGGACTGCTTTTCGCCCTCGGCCACGAGGATCTGGGACTGCTTCTGGCCCTCGGCCTGCAAGATGGACTCGCGGCGTTCGCGCTCGGCCTTCATCTGCTTTTCCATCGCGTTCTGGATCTCACGCGGCGGCAGGATGTTCTTGAGCTCCACGCGGTTGACCTTGATACCCCACGGGTCGGTGGCCTCATCGAGGATAGAGCGCATCTTGGCGTTGATGACATCGCGGCTCGTGAGCGACTGGTCGAGCTCCATCTCGCCGATGATGTTACGCAGCGTCGTCGCCGTCAGGTTCTCGATGGCGTTCATCGGGTGCTCGACACCATAGGTGTAGAGCTTGGGGTCGGTGATCTGGAAGTAGATGACCGTGTCGATCTGCATCGTGACGTTATCCTTCGTGATGACGGGCTGGGGATCGAAGTCGGCCACCTGCTCTTTGAGGCTGACCTTCTTCACAACGCGCTCGAAAAACGGAATTTTGAAGTGCAGGCCCACGCCCCATGTCGCGCTGTAAGCGCCGAGGCGCTCAACAACGTAGGCGCGCGACTGCTGCACGATCTGGATGTTCGTGACGAGCACCAGAAGCACCAGCAGCACTAAAATGCCGATACCGATATAGCCGATCCATTCCATAGTTCTTTTCCTCCTAAAATGTTGTGTAGTTTGGGTTTACTCTCTTCTCTCGCTGGGTTCTTTACTCTCGCGCACGTAGAGCTTGACGCCCTCCATGCGAACGATCCTTGCCATTTTCCCCTTAGGGATGATATTGCCGTCTTCGCTGCGCGCCGTCCATGTCTTGCCGTCGATGTACACAGCGCCCGTGGCGTTCTCGTTGTCCACCGTTTCGGTCACCTTGGCCTCGTGGTGCAGCACACGGTCGGCATTCGTGGGCACGATCGTCTTATCCAGCATCTTGCGCGCAAGGGGCCTTGTTGCGATAAGCGCCAGAATGGATACGATCAGGAAGACCGCGAATTGCAGCCACAGCGCCGCGCCCAGCTCCGTCGCCACCAGCGCGGCCACCGCGCCCACGACGAACCAGATCGACACCAGCCCCGCCGTCGCCGCCTCGGCAATGCCGAAGATGATGATGGCGGCGATCCAGATAATGGTCATCATTTCATCTGCTCCTCCTTTCAAACTGCGCATACAGTAGACGTATGCCGGACCGATCATCGCGATGACGGTCAGCAGCATGATCCCGATGCTTTTGTTGTAGGGTGACAGATTCGCGTACAGGTTCGACAACTCGCTGCCGAGCGTGCGCGCGGACAGCAGCGGGGCTTCGACCGGCGGCTCGCCGGGAGTGGGGACTTCTTCTTTGAACAGCCCGTCCATCGTTACGCCGTAGCGGTTGCAGATGAAGATGATCTTCTCCATCTCAGGGTAGCCGCGGCCCGACTCCCAGCGCGAGACCGACTGGCGCGAGACCTGAAGCTGTTCGGCAAATTCCTCCTGCGTCAGCCCGCTGCGTTTGCGGACCTCCTGGAGCCGCTCGCCAAATGCCATTGCGTTCCCTCCGTTTCTCTGTCTGAGGATAAGATAGCAAAACCGCGCGTCCATTTCCAGCAACTTTAGTGTTGCATTCCGTATTTTTTCGAAAAATTTCGCGCAAGTTTGATGTTACATTCATGTGACAGCGCGCTTTCCGCGCTGTTTTTCCTATTGTACCACACGCTCCACCGCTTTACCATGCTTATTTTGACGCGGCGATTGCCTTTTTTGTTCCCATCCGCTATACTAAAGTCAAATCATTTTTTCGGGAGCGTTATTATGCTGGAATTTGTCATTCCCTGCCTCTTGGGCCTTGAGAGCTTAGTGGGCGATGAGATCAGAAAACTGGGGCTTTCTGACGTGCGCGTCGAGAATGGCCGCGTCCTCTGCCACGGCGAAGCGCGCGACATTGCGCGGCTCAACCTCAACCTGCGCTGCGGTGCGCGCGTCATTCTGGTTCTGCACAAGTTCCGCGCGACGGATTTTGAATCGCTCTTTCAGGGCGTGCGCGCGGTGCATTGGGAGGACTGGATCCCCCGCGAGGGGGAGTTCCCCGTGGTGGGCTATTCCATCAACTCGACGCTCCACTCCGTGCCCGCCTGCCAGTCGATCGTCAAAAAGGCGGTCGTCGACCGCCTGAGCGCGGCCTACGGCATCGCGCAGTTCCCCGAAACGGGGCGGCGCTATCAGGTGCGCTTTTCCATCATGAAGGACGAAGTGACCGTCGGGCTCGACACCTCGGGCGAGGGCCTTTACAAGCGCGGCTACCGCGCCCACGGCGTGGCCGCCCCGCTCAAGGAAACGCTCGCCGCCGCGATGGTCAAGCTCTCGCACTACAATGGCCGCGACCCGTTCTGCGACCCCTTCTGCGGCAGCGGCACCATCGCCATCGAGGCGGCGCTCATCGCGCGCAACCGTGCGCCGGGCCTCAACCGCAGCTTTGCCGCCCAGCACTGGGCCACGCTCGATAAAATGCTCTGGCTCGACGCAGCCGACGAGGCGATGGACAAGGAATTCCACGGCAAGTATGATATCTGGGGCGGCGACATCGACCCCGACGCCGTCGAGCTCTCGCGCCACAACGCCGAGCTCGCCGAGGTCGACGACATCGTCAAGTTCGAGGTCGACGACGCCACGCGCTTCCATTGGGGCGGGCTCTATGGCCGCATCGTGACGAACCCGCCGTATGGCGAGCGCCTTCTTGAGCGCGAAGAGGCGGGCGAGCTCTATAAAGCCTTCGGCAAGGCGATGGACAAATTACCCGACACCTGGCGGGTGTATGTGCTGTCGTCACATCCTGACTTTGAGCGCTGCTACGGGCGCTTTGCCGATAAGAAACGTAAGTTGTACAATGGCATGCTCAAATGTGATCTTTTCATGTATGGAAAAAGATTATAATGCCGCGCGCTGCGCGGCGGGGAAAGGCAGCGCCGATGGCGCTGCACGAATAAAGGGGGGATATTCTCTTTCCGCAGAAAGAGAATATCCCCCTTTTAATCCCCCAAGAGAAAGGACGAGGGGCCTTCCCCCTCGACCCCGCACATTGGCAGTCTCGATCTTGAAGAGCTGCACGCGCTGCGCAATGTAAGTGCGGTGTACATGGCTTCGCCATGAATCTTCT
>OLGF01000794.1_pt1 | contig 36141 bp, 32 predicted proteins | sample 1604971 | NCBI WGS metagenome assembly OLGF01 (sample SAMEA3888902, study PRJEB22519) | human gut metagenome | biome: human gut; feature: human-associated habitat; material: faeces | place: Denmark | collected 2011 | reverse complement strand
AGTGCAGCCGCTGCGGCGCTGAGGAGCCTACCACTCCCGTGGAGCCCGGCAAGCCCGCCACCGGCGACAGCAGCACTCTGGTGCTGTGGCTGGCCCTGCTGGCCGTCTCCGGTATGGCTGTGACGGTCATTCCCTCCCGCAAAAAGCGCAGCCGGTAACAAACGATCACTGGCTGACTCATTCACCGGGGAAGCTGCCTGCGGGCAGCTTCCTCGGCTTTTTATCCCCTTGTATACGCCGGGCAGTCGTGCATCCCAGCGCACAAGGCCCAAAATTTTCGAGTGACAAGCGGTTTGAATTGTGATATAGTGATAGTCCCATCGATGGACGAGGACGGATGCAGATCCGCCCTTGTCCCTCTATGATATGATCGCAGCGTGGGGCCGGGACAGAGCACCGCACCCCCATAGAGGAGGCTGATTATGAGAGAGATCGCACACATCCGGGCCACGATGCTGGGACGGTTTGCCCTGCAGCAGACCGGCATGAAGGAGCCCCGGATGGTCAGTCTCGCCGGCCGTTCCGGGCGGCTGTGGACGCTGGTGGCCTACCTGATCCTGCACCGGGATCGGGGCATCCCCGCTCAGGAACTCATCGACCTTCTGTGGCCCGACGGCAGCGGCAGCAATCCCGCCAGCACTCTGCAAAATAACGCCAGCCGGGCACGCAACGCCATGGCCACACTGGGCTTTTCCGACACCAAGGGCATGATTCGCTACGAAAACGGCCTGTACCGCTGGGTTCCCGGGACCGATACATGGCTGGACGTGGATGTCTTTGAGGATCTGGCCCGCCGGGCGCTGGAGACCTCCGACCCGGAGGAGCTCCGGACACTGGGCCGGGAGGCCGCCGATCTGTATCAGGGGGATTTTCTGCCGGATGTGGCCGACGAGCTGTGGTGCGCCGATCTTCACGCCTACTATCGTTCCCTGTTCGTGCGGCTGTTCCGCAGACTGGTGCAAGAGCTGATGAGGACGCAGGAGTACGCCGAGGCGGCGGCCCTGTGCGCCCAAGCGGTGCATCTGGATCCCCTGTCGGAGGAGTTCAGCCTGCTGCTGATGCAGAATCTCACCCGCAGCCATCAGGCCCAGCAGGCGCTGGATCACTACGAGGCCCTGCAAAAGCTGTATCAGGAGAGCTACGGCCTAACCCCCTCCCCGGAGCTGGAGGCCGCCCGCCTCACCGCCTCGCAGGAACTGTACGGCGGCGGCATGGGGCCGGCGGCTCTGGAGACCTTCCTACTGGCCGGCGACGGCGAGAGCAGGGCGCTGGCCTGCGACAACGGCACCTTTCGGGAGATCGTGCTGCTGTACCTGCGTTCCATGCGCCGTGACCCCGACCTGAAGGCCCAGCTGCTGATGCTGTGTCTGGAGGGCTGGGAGGCTCAGCCGGAGAAAAATGCCGTCTATATGCAGCAGATGAAGCTGATCCTGCAGGGCTGCCTGCGCTCCGGCGACCCCTTCACACAGATTGGCGCCGGACAATACTGGGTGCTGCTGCTGGGTGCCGGACCGGAGACCCATAGCGCCATCGCTCAGCGGCTCCAGCAGGCGATGCACCAGCGTTTTGCCCAAAGCAGCGCCGTCTTTCGGACTCGGGCCATCGATCTGCGGGGCATGGTCCATCTGGCCGAACCCAAAGACTGACACCCCACCGGACGGCTCCGCCGCCGGTTTCAGAAAGGATGGATCGCTCCATGCAAGAAAACCGAAGCATTGCGCCGGGTCTGGGCACCTTTCGCCTGACGCTCCAGCGCCGGGAGAACGGCTTTTGCGGCTATGTGTACAGCGCCGCTCTGGGCTGCCGGGCGGAGTTCACCAGTCTGGCCCGGCTCATCGTCCTGCTGGAGGAGTGGATGAACACCGCCACCGACAGTCCCGTGCCGGAAAAGCCCTCCGCTGCGGCGGCCCCCGCCGATGTGGAGCTGGAGGTCCGGCTGCGCCGGCATTACAGCTGGCAGGGGCAGCTCCGTGACCTGAAGGGCGGCGCCGTTTTCTCCTTCCACAGCGTGCTGGAGCTGCTTTTGCAGCTGGAGGCGCTGTTGGAGCAATAGGCATCATTCGGGCACGCAGATCCCGTGGGGTCTGCGTGCTTTGCAATTTGTGCGTTATCCGTGGACAAAGATTGACTTCCCGACGGGGATATGGTAAGATGGGCGAAAAAGAGCAGGAGGGATCGTATGGAACGACACGATGCGTACTACCGGCAGTATGTGCAGATCCTCCGGGAGGAGCTGCGCCCCGCCACCGGCTGCACCGAACCCATCGCCATCGCTTACGCCGCCGCCAAGGCCCGCAGCGTGCTGGGTGCGCTGCCGGACCGGGTGCTGGTGGAGGTCAGCGGCAACATCATCAAGAACGTCAAAAGCGTGGTAGTCCCCCATACCGGCGGGCTGCGGGGCATCCCGGCAGCTGCGGCGGCGGGCATTGTGGCCGGAGACGCCGAGGCCCAGCTGGAGGTGCTCTCCGGCATGACGGAGGCGCAGAGCGCCGCCATCTCTCCCTTCCTGAAGGCCGTGCCGGTGGAGGTACGCCACGCCGACACGCCCTATATCTTCGACATCCAGGTGACGGTTTTTCACGGCCCGGACAGCGCTCAGGTGCGCCTTGTGGGCCACCACACCAACGTGGTATCCGTCCGGAGGGACGGTCAGGTACTGCTGGAGCGGGAGATCTCCGAGGGCTCCGGCAGTCTCACAGACCGCAGCTGCCTGACGGTGGAGGGCATCGTGGCCTTTGCCGACTGTCTTTCCACGGAGGACGTGGAGGAGGTGCTGGAGCAGCAGATCCGGTGTAACATGGCCATCGCTGAGGAGGGACTGCGCCACGATTACGGGGCCAACATCGGCAAGACCCTGCTGCGGGGGCATGAGGAGGATCTGTCCTATCGGATGCGGGCCTACGCCGCCGCAGCCAGCGATGCCCGGATGAACGGGTGCGAGATGCCGGTGGTCATCAACTCCGGCAGCGGCAATCAGGGCATCACCTCCAGTGTGCCGGTGATCGTCTGCGCCCGTGCCACGGGCCGCAGTCATGAGGAGCTGCTGCGGGCGCTGGCGGTGGCGAATCTGGTGACCATCCACCTGAAAACCGGCATCGGGCGGCTGTCCGCCTACTGCGGAGCCGTCAGCGCCGGATGCGGCGCCGCCGCAGGGCTGGCGTATCTGCAGGGCGGGGATTACGACACCGTGGCCCACACGGTGGTCAATACCGTAGCCATGGATTCCGGCATCATCTGCGACGGGGCCAAGGCCAGCTGCGCCGCCAAGATCGCCGCCGCCGTGGATGCCGGGCTGCTGGGGCTGGCCATGTATCGCAGCGGCAACCAGTTCTTTGGCGGAGACGGCATCGTGAAAAAGGGCGTGGAGAACACCATCGCCAACGTGGGCCGGCTGGCCCGACTGGGCATGGCGCAGACGGACAAGCAGATCATTCAGCTGATGATGGAGAGCTGACCACAGCGGTGGGACAGCCTTATGCGTATAGAGCAGGCACGCAGGATGGTTCCTGCGTGCCTGCTGTTTGTCTCCGGCGGGATACTTTGTGTCGGCAGTTTTTCTGTTTTGCCTCCGGCGGCGTGCAAACGCCGGAAATCTCCCCCTCACGGGCGAAACATCCTCTTCCCCACTCACGTGGTAGGTAAAATTTGAAAAAAGGGGTTGACAAGGGCAGTTAGAGATGTTAAACTACCACCAAGTTAGATACATCTAACCAACCAGATCATTAGAGGATCAGAACATCGCAGAGCCACGAATCAGGCAATCGAAATCAACCAGCCATTTCCCCGCCGCATATTTGCCGGCCGGGAAGCCATGATAAGAAAGGAACACCTATGAGCATTGTCATTCTGGGCGGCAACGAGTGTATGGAGCGCCGCTATATGGATCTGTGTCAATCCTACCGCTGTCGGGCCAAGGTTTTCATCAAGCCTGTGGGCGGCCTGAAAAACAAGCTGGGCGACCCGGATCTGACCATTTTCTTCACCAGCACCATGTCCCACAAAATGGTCCAGAGCGCCCTGCGGGAGCTGAAGAGCTGCGACACGGTCATCGAGCGCTGTCACACCAGCTCCCTGTCCGCTCTACGGAACATTCTGGAAAAGCACGCCGGATAAGGAGGGCTTACATCATGTCTGAGGAGCTTGTGGTACGTCAGTGCGCCCCTACTCTGGCTGGGATCAAGACCGGCAGCCTGTTCTCCTGTCCCTGCGACTCCCCGGAGGAGCTGCGGCAGGAGGTGCGGCGCATCAACCGTCTGTTGGCGGGCAAGGGCCTGTGTCTGCTGCCCCTTCGCTTTGACGGCAGCCGTGCGCTGCTGTACCTCTACCGGCCCAGCCGCCTGCGGCAGGATCTGGAGGATGCCGAGGCCGTGCGCTTGCTGGAGGAGTCCGGGTACCCATGTCACAGCGCCGGGCAGTGCGTGGCCTGTCTCATCCGCCGTCTGCGGGAAAATGACGAATTCCCCCACGAGATTGGACTGTTCCTCAGCTATCCTCCGGAGGATGTACGGGGCTTCATCGAGAACAAGGCCTGCCGCTTCAAGTGTGCCGGACTGTGGAAGGTCTATGGCGACGAGGAGCGGGCCAAGGAGCTGTTCCGTCAGTATAAGCGCTGCACCGACCGGTGCTGCGCCCTGTGGCGGGCGGGCTCCGGACTGGCGCAGCTGGCCGTGTGACATATTTTTCAACAGAGAAAGGAACGAAACCATCATGAAAAAGACTGCAGTAGTGTATTGGAGCAGCACTGGCAACACGGAGGCCATGGCTCAGGCGGTGCTGGAGGGCATGAAGGAGGCCGGTGCCGAGGCGGTGCTGCTGACTCCCGACGCCGTGGATGCCGGCGCTCTGGCCGGTATGGACGCCATCGCCTTCGGCTGCCCCGCTATGGGCTCCGAGGTGCTGGAGGAGTGCGAGTTCGAGCCCATGTTCTCCGGCTGCAAGAACCGTCTGGGCGGCAAGAGTGTGGGCCTGTTCGGCTCCTACGGCTGGGGCGACGGTCAGTGGATGCGTGACTGGGAGAAGGACTGCGACGACGCAGGCATCCATCTGGTGTGCGAGAGTGTCATCTGCTGCGAGACGCCGGACGACGCCGCACTGGAGGCCTGCCGGGCCATGGGCAAGGCTCTGGCGGAGTGATTTTCTCCATGTCTCATCGGTTGAAAAACCGTCTGGACGCTCTGGCGCTGGCTCTGGGCCTGTGCCTGCTGGCGGCGGCGGTGAAACTGCTGTGACTCCTACTTCTCCTCAAACGTAAGTGATCCCTCTCCTCAACATAAGTGACCTTTTTCCTCAGCGTTTTCTCCGGGGCCATGCCGCAAGGCATGGCCCTCAGCGTTTTTCAGAGCTTCAAAAAGCTCTGAAAAATGGGGATCATCATCGTGCAGGACACCCTTCCGGGTTTCCCGCACACACCCTTCCGCCCCGTTGACGAAAGTGTCCCCCTTGGGGGGCGGGCATGGCCCCCTCTCTTTGCAAAACAGCTTGGTTTTTTCGGGCGTTCATGGTATAATGCCATACATCATACCATGAAACATCCCCCCAAAAGGAGTGACTCCCATGCCCGATACCATTGCCGCCATCGCCACACCGCAGCTGCCCTCCGCCATCGGCATCCTGCGTCTGTCCGGCCCGGACACCCGGCGTATCCTGGACGTCGTATTCTCTCCCGCCCACGGCGGCCCCGTCAGCGGACAGGCCCCCCGGCGGATGGTGCTGGGGGATCTCCACGACCGGCAGGGACGCATCATAGACAGCGCTTTGGCGGTGCTGTTCCCCGGCCCCCACAGCTACACCGGCGAGGATTGCGCCGAGATCCACTGCCACGGCTCCCCGGTGGTGCTGAACGAGGGGCTGGACGCCCTGTTCGCCCAAGGCGCACGGCAGGCCAAGGGCGGCGAGTTCACCCAGCGGGCCTTCCTCAACGGACGGATGGACCTCATTCAGGCAGAGGCCGTGGCGGACCTCATCGACGCCGAATCTCCCGCCGCCGCCCACAATGCCGTGGGGCAGCTGGAGGGCCGTCTCAGCCGGGGCGTGGGGGAGATCTATGAGGGGCTCATGGAGGTGGTATCCCGGTTCTATGCCGTGGTGGACTACCCCGACGAGGACATCGATCCCCTGACCCAAGGTCAGCTGACCCAGACCCTCGCCCGCAGCGAGACGGCACTGGAGGCGCTGCTGGCCACCTTCCGCCGGGGACAGCTGCTGCGGCAGGGCGTCCCGGCGGTGATCTTAGGTAAGCCCAACGCCGGGAAGTCCTCCCTGCTCAACGCCCTGCTGGGCTATGACCGGGCTATCGTCACCGACGTGGCCGGCACCACGCGGGATACCGTGGAGGAGAAGGTGCAGGTGGGCCATGTGCTGCTGCGTCTGTGCGACACCGCCGGCCTGCGGGACACCGGAGACGCCGTGGAGCGGCTGGGGGTGCAGCGCACCCGTGATGCCGCCCGGCAGGCGGCGCTGGCTCTGCTGGTGCTGGACGGCTCCCGGCCCCTGACGGCGGAGGACGAGGACGCCATCGCCACCGCTGCCGCCGTCCCCCGGCAGCTGGTCATCGTCAACAAGACGGACCTCCCCGCCGGGGTGGAACTGTCGGCGCTGGTGCAGCGCTTCGGGCAGGTCTATCCCCTGTCCGCCGCCACGGGAGAGGGCGTGGACGCCCTGTGCCGGGCCGTGGAGGCCCTGTACCCCGCCGGAAAGCAGGCTCAGGGAGAGCTTCTCACCAACGCCCGGCAGGCTGACGCCGTGGCCCGCAGTCTGGAGGCTGTCCGCTCCGCCCGCAGGGCGCTGGAGGACGGCATGACCCCCGACGTCGTTCTCACCGACGCCGAGGCGGCACTGGAGGCGCTGGGAGAGCTGAACGGTAAGCGCATCCGAGAGGATCTGGTGCAGACCATCTTCTCCCGCTTCTGTGTGGGAAAATAAAATTTATGAACAAATTGTAAATTCTATTCCGGTGCTTTCTTCACCTGTCCTGATATGATATATTAGATTCATCCCATCATCCCATCCGGGGCGCTGCCCCGTTTCATCAACCACCCAAAGGAGGAGCTACCCATGCAGGATTACATCATCATGACCGACAGCTGCTGCGACCTCACCGACCAGATGGCCCGTGAGTTGGAGCTGGAGGTGCTGCCCCTGACCATGACCATGGACGGGGAGGAATACCCCAACACGCTGGACGGCCGCTACATCACCAATGAGGAGTTTTACAAGCGGCTGCGGGCCGGCAAGACCTCTACCACTGCCGCCGCCAACGTGGGCCAGTTCGAGGACGCCATGCGGACCGTGCTGGGCCGGGGACAGGATATTCTGTGCCTGTGCTTCTCGTCGGCACTGTCCACCACCTATCAGTCCGCCGTGATCGCTGCAGAGAACTTGGCTCCGGACTTCCCGGAGCGCACCATCCGGGTCATCGACACCCTCAGCGCCTCCCGTGGGCAGGGGCTGCTGGTGTATCTGGCGGCTCAGAAGAAAAAGGAGGGTCTGACCCTCAGCCAGCTGGGGGATTGGGTGGAGAACAACAAACTCCACGTCTGCCACTGGTTCACCGTGGACGACCTGAACTTCCTGAAGCGTGGCGGCCGGGTCTCCGCCGCCACGGCGCTGGTGGGCACCATGCTCTCCATCAAGCCGGTGATGCATACGGATAACGAGGGCCGCCTGACCATGGTGGGCAAGGCCCGTGGCCGCAAGGCCAGTCTCAAGGCCCTGCTGGACGCCATCGAGCGGCTGGCCATCGAGCCGGAGAAGCAGACCATGTTCATCTGCCACGCCGACTGCGAGGAGGAGGCCAAGCAGGTGGCGGCGGAGATCCAGCGCCGCTTCGGCACCACGGATATCCGCATCCACTACATCGGGCCGGTCATCGGCAGCCACACCGGCCCCAACACCATGGGCCTGTTCTTCGTGGGAACGGAGCGGTAAGGCATGAAGTGGCTGGAATTGAAGCTGGACACCTCCCCGGCGGGGCTGGACCCGGTGTCGCAGCTGCTGGAGGAGCAGGGCATCACGGGGCTGGTCATTGATGACGAGGGGGATTTCCGGGATTTTCTGGAGCACAATCACCAGTACTGGGATTATGTGGACGAGGAGCTGATGCAGGAGAAGCAGGGCCTCTGCCGCATCACCTTCTACCTCTCAGACGACCCGGAGGGCTATCACCGGCTGGCGCAGGTGCGGATGGCCCTGTCGCAGCTGAAGGCGGCGCACCCGGAGTACGCTCCCCTGCTGCTGACCATGAACGATCTGGAGGACGCCGACTGGGAGAACAACTGGAAGCAGTTTTATAAGCCCATGGAGATCGGGGAACGTCTCATCGTGGTGCCGGAGTGGGAGCAGGCCAATACACAGGGCCGCATCCCTCTGATCCTGAATCCGGGACTTACCTTCGGCACCGGCAGCCATGCCACCACCCGGCTGTGCCTAACGGCGCTGGAGGAAACCATCCACGGCGGTGAGCGGGTACTGGATCTGGGCTGCGGCAGCGGCATCCTCTCCATCGCCGCCCTGCGGCTGGGGGCGGAGCACGCCTTCGCCTGCGACATCGACGAGAAGTGCGTGGAGGTGGCCTATGAAAACGCCGCCCTCAACGGCATCGACCGCTCCCGATACACCGTCCGGTGGGGCGATGTGCTGTCGGATCAGCAGCTGAAGGCGGAGATCGGCGGGGGCTATGACATGGTGGTGGCCAACATCGTGGCGGACGTCATCATCGGCCTGTCCGGTCAGGTGCGTCCCTTCCTGAAGGAGGACGGCCTGTTCCTGTGCTCCGGCATCATCGACGACCGGGCGGAGGAGGTAGCCCGGCACCTGCGGGAAGCGGGATGGGACATCCTCCGCACCCGCCAAAGCGAGGGCTGGTTCTCCTATCTGTGCCGGTAATGCGGGGCTTGGGGCAAGCGGCCTTTTTGCTAAGGTATAAAAGAGGCAGGAACCACAACAGTTCCTGCCTCTTTCTTCAGTCTGTCCGTAACATCAACTCACCATGGAGCTCGTTAAAAGTCATACAAAGATTTCCAAAGTATCCATTGTGGTAAACATTTGTGCCAGTCAAGTAATCTATTACAGCTTGAAGATCATCCTTTGATACATCTGGATCCATGACAGGAGCAGCATATTTGACTATTTCAGCTGCTTGTTCAGAAGTAATACCATCAACGTAAACCCGAAGTTCATCCTTTTTCCAACCACAGTTTACAATGTCGATAACGATGTCTCCTATCTTACCTGTTTTTGCGATGGATTCCTTAAAGGCATCAAGTCGAAACTCCGTCCTGTAATGCCCGCTTGCGCTGTCGGTAATATCTACTTCAACAACATCTGTAATTGGGGTGGTTGCTATTTCATTGTACTTCTCAATGAATGCATCTACCATAGACTGCTCAACTACTGGTTCATCAACGGTTGGTTCCTCTGAAACCTGGTTATCAGTGTTACTGCTACACGCAGTGATAGACAAAGTCATTATGATTACAATCGCTAATGCAAGAATCTTCTTCATGTCGTGTACCCTCCGACAGATAATTATGTACTACTATTTATATTGTAGCGCATTTTGACGTAATTTACAATCAAAATCTAATATATAAGAGCCGCACCTGTGGGTGCGGCTCTTTTGCTGCTTTTGAGGCAGTATGTATGGCTCTCAGGGCTTTGCCTTGCCGATGCGGATGATCTGATCCCGGCTCTCGTAGTTGCTGGTGGCCTCGAAGGTGCTGGAGAGGAGGCTCCCGTCCCCGGCATAGACATTGCGCCACGTCTGCACCACATAGCCGGTATAGGGGGTCTGGATCTCCTGCTGCTCCCCCGGCGCCAGCTCATCCGTCTCCTCATAGACGGTTTCCCACGGGATGACGTCCACCGTCTCGCTGACCATCTCCACATAGCTGTCATCCACCTTGGTGCCTAAAATCTCCACCGTCACGTTGTTGTTGTTCCAATAGGTGACGATCTTGATGGGGTAGTCGGTGTTGTTGGCGAAGATAAAATCCGGGAAGCCGTCGTATACCGTGGCGTCGCACCCCCACTTGATGTAGCCGGGGGCGTACTGGTGGCAGTAGCGCATGACGATCTCCAGGTTGGCCTTCAGGGTGGCGTAGTACAGGGTCGAGGACACCTGGCACACACCGCCGCCGTAGACATCCACCGTCTTGCCCCCCACGTAGCCGGGAGCGGCGTAGAAGCCGTAGTCCGCCGTGGTAGGACCTATGGCGTCGTTATAGCTGAACTGGTCGCCGCAGTTGAGCACCGTGCCGGAGATGTTCTGGGCCGCCTTGCGGACGTTCTGGATGCGGCCCCATGCGCCGCTGACGTAGGTGGTGCAGCTGGCCAGCACGTCCCGGAACAGCACCTTCTCCAGCGCCGCCTTGCTGACCTTGGGCTGCTGGATCTGGGCGGGAACGGTGATTTCCTGTCCCGGCTGAGCCTGAGCCACCAGCTTTTGGGCGGCGTCGGCATCAAAGGTCACCTGCACCGTCCCCTCCTCCACCTGATCGGCGGCGGCGTTATAGGAGGCGTTTTTCGCCGTGGCATAGGTCTCGGCAAAGGCGTCGAAGTCCACGGGCTTGGCCTCCACCACCTCATAGGCGCAGGTCACCGGCTCCAACGTCCCGGCGGCCAGCGCCGCCCGCAGGGCATCGGTTAACTGCGGGAGGTCTATCTTGCGGCCGTTCTTTGGCACCGTCACCAAAAAACCGTCCTCTTTTCCCTGCTCCAGCCGACAGGCGCCATCGATGGCCGCCACATCCAGCTGCTCTGCCAGCTCCGCCGCTTTTTCCTGCAAGGCGGCGTCATCCGCCGTCCACGGCGGGGTCAGGGACGTCTCCCGGAACCAGCTGCGGAGAAGGCTCCAGCCGTTTTCCAGAAAATGGCCGCTGTGTCCGGCGTCATAGGCCAGCTGGGCCGCCGTCTCCGGGGTCACGGAGACCCCCAGCTCCCACAGGGACACCTGTCCCGCCGTCTCACCGTCCAACGTCAGGGGCAGCTGAGTCGCCTGACATACGGCCTGTCCCTTCTGCTGCCAGCGCTCCTGCGCCTGCGGGACGGTCAATCCGCTCATATCCACGCCCATCACGTCGGTGCGGCCGAGAATAGTGCCGTGGCTGGCGGAGACGATGCACAAAACCAGATAGAATATGCCCAGCACCGCCACGATGCCGCCGCCGATGAGGGCCGCCAGCTTCCCGGCGGTTTTTTTGGCCGGGGACTCCGGCGATGCGTCCATCTCCTCCGGGATGGGGTCCGCCTCCATGTTCGCTGCCGGGGTACTCTCCGGCTGCGGGATGGTAGCCGTGGGGGCCTCCTGCGGGGTGGTCTCCGGCGTTTCCTGCTCCAAGGGCTTCTGTGCTTCCATACAGCCCCTCCTTTACTATACAGTGCAGCGCACACTGCGCTATCATGCAGTATACTACGGAAAGGGGCAAAATAGGTTACAATTTCATTACAGACGCCGTTTTTTATACACTTCGCCGCATTATGTCCGCACCCGCTTGGGAATACGGATGGTCAGAAGGATCTCCTCGTCGGTATCCTGACGGCCCCAGTCGGCGTTGACGCCCGCCTGGCGCATCAGGTGCAGGCCCCGATCCACGCTGTTGAGGAACAGCCGGACATCCTTGATGATGTAGGTAGTACGGCCCTTGGGAGGCGTCACCTGCTGGCGGTGCAGCAGATCCTCTATGTAGGCCTCGGCGGCGGCCACATTCATCCTGCGCCGGCAGAATACCTGCGCCGCCGCCAGCTGCTGCTCCTCCGTCCCCAGCCGCAGCAGCGCCCGTGCATGGCGCTCCGTCAAGCCGTTTTCCTGCAAAAACTGCCGCACGGAGTCCGGCAGCCGCAGCAGCCGCAGCTTGTTGGCCACCGCCGGCTGGGAGCGGCCCAGACGGCGGGCGGTCTCCTCCTGACTGAGCCCATAGCGGGCGATGAGCCGGGACAGGGCCTCCGCCTCCTCCCAGCAATCCAGATCCCGGCGCTGGAGGTTCTCCATCAGCGCCAGCAGCGCCGAGTCCTCCTCCCCTACCTGCGCCACCAGACACGGCACCTCCCGCAGTCCCGCCATGGCGGCGGCCCGCAGGCGTCGTTCTCCGGCCACCAGCTCATAGCCCGTCCCCTGACGGCGCACCGTCAGGGGCTGGAGGATGCCGTAGCGGCGGATGCTTTCCGCCAGCTCCGACAGGGAATTCTCGTCGAAGCTGCGGCGGGGCTGCTGGGGATTGGGGCGGATCTGGTTCAGGGAAATATAGCGGACACGGCTGGAAAAAAATTCGCCTTTGTGGGGATGCATCATGGCAGTTCCCTCCTTTTGCCCTCTATTTTAGCCGAGGAGGGATGAAAAATCCCCCGTAACGTGTCGGGAAATCAACTTTTTCACTTAGATGAGATTTTTCGGCAGCAGATCGCTGCTTGTTTTTTCTCTGGTGGGTGACTTTTGCCGGAGGCATAAAAAGAAAAAGCTGCCGGGAACCGTGCGCCGGAAAAATGAAAAACATCCCTCACCATAGCCAAAGGGCAGGCATCACATGATGCCTGCCCTTTGCAGTCTGTCCTATTCTGATGCACGACGCTTATCCCTGCTCACGCTTCAGGCGGCGGATATCCGTCCCCACAAAGGGCAGCAGCTGGTACTCCCCTTCCAGACGGGACAGCAGCGGCGCTCCATAGCGGCGGCCCAACTCCTCCGGGTCCAGATTGGTGCTGATGACGGTGCTTTTCCCCGCCAGCAGACGGCCGTTGAGGAGCTGATAGAGGGCGCTCTGAACGAAGCTGGTGGTCATCTCCGTTCCCAGATCGTCCAGAATCAGCAGATCGCAGTTCATGCACCGCTCCACGTCCTCCCCGGCGGTATCGCCGTCGTCGTCCCGGCGGAACTTGGCGCTTTCAAACTGGCTGAACACATGACCCGCCGTATCGTATACCACAGAGAAGCCATCCTCGCTGACCACCCGTGCGATACAGGCCGAGAGGAAGGTCTTGCCCAGCCCCGGCGCGCCGAACAGCAGCAGATTCTCCCGCCCCGGACGGAAGCGGGCAGCAAAGTCCCGGCACAGGTTCAGGTTCCGCTGGGCGTTTTCCCGTGGGGAGCGGGGCAGGCTGCCACGATCCGGGGAATACCAGTCCAGCTCGAAGGTATCAAAGCTCTGGCTGCCGATGTCCAGCATCCGGCTCAGCTCCCGGATCTGCTCCTGTGCATAGTATTTTTTCAGGCAGCTGCACAGGCCGTCGCCCCGATAGCCGGTATCACCGCACAGGGGGCAGCGGGGCTTTTCCGACAGGTAATCCTCCGGATAGCCCAGCTGGGCCAGCAGCTCCGCCCGGCGCCTTTGCAGGGAGAGATTCTTATCCCGGATCACCCGGATGGCGGGCAGGGGATCCGTGCCACGCCGCAGAGCGGAGGCGATGATCTCGCCCATGGTACCCCGGATCTCCCGCTGGATGCCCTCCAGCTCCGGACACTGCTGATAGACCTGCTGCTGCCGCCGGCGCTGCTGCTCCTGACGGCGCTGCTTGTCCTCGTCAAAGCGCAGGGTGGCCTGACGCAGCACCTTTCCGTCGTATGCCATGGAGTTTTCCTCCTTACCACTTCATGTATTTCTCCATACGGGAGTCGTCCTTCTTCTCCTCCCGCCGGGAGGGCTTGCGGCTGTCGCTCTGGCGGACCTCCTCCTCCGTGTGCCAGCCGTTTTCGTGCCAGCGGCGGAGGATCCCGTTGAGATATCGCCAGTTCAGCTCCTTCTTATAAAACACCGTCTTGTCGTAGGCCAGTGCCACCGTCTCCGGGGGGAAGCCCTTGTCCATCCAGTCGGTGATGTAGCGCTCCTCGCTCTCCACCGGGCGGCGGTCGCCCAGCCCCAGCACCTGCATATACCGGCTCATGGCGGAGCGGCGGACGTTCCAATCCCGCAGATACCGGGAAGCGCTCTCCTGATCGAAGAGGCCCCGCTGCGCCCAGTGATAGCCCTCCTTCTCGATCTGGCGGAGGGTGGGCCGCCGTCCGGGGCCGTAGCGCTCCTCGGATCGGGCGACGCAGTGGCACACCAGCAGGTAGATCACATCCGCCGGAAGGCCCAGATCGTCATACAGCCCCGCCAGAATTTGCAGGTCCGCCGTTTTCAGGCGTTTCCCCAGCTTCTCCTCCGTCTGCGGCACCAGCACCCGAAAGCTGGCGTCGCCGGTGAGGAGGTCCGTCAGATCATCCGCCGTGTACACCGGACGCTCCTGTGCCGGCTCCGGGGGCTTCTGCTCCGGGGGCCGGTCGATGAGTCCCAGCTCCTGCAGAGCCGTCTCCGCCGCATGAAGGCGCAGCTGGCTCCACTTCAGTCGACGCTGCAGCTCCTGCGCCGTGACACCACGGTCCGCCCGCAGCAGGCACAGATACAGCAGCGCCGCATCCCCGTCGCCCCGGCCGATGAGGCGGTCCGCCTGCTGGGCCGGGAGCACGATATTCGGTTGATCCTCCCGGAGGATATATCCCGCCACGGCGCTGCGCCCCCTCTCTTTTCGTCCCTCTATTCTACACGAAAACCCCGTCTGCGTAAAGCGTCCCGCCAGGATTTTTTGAAAAATCCCCGTTTGGGGAAGAAAAGTCTTTTCCCGGTGGGATTTTGTGCTATAATAGATTCTGTATAGCTATCCAGAAATACTCAGTTTACATAGAAAGCAGGAGGTCACTATGGCGAATCGTATCACAATGAGCATCTGCGGCGAGGATTACACCCTGGTCGCTGATGAGAGCGCCGCTTACATGGAGAAGGTAGGCGCTCTGGTGGATGAGAAGATGACGCAGCTGCAGGAGGGCGCCCATGTGAGCCGCATTGACGCCGCCGTGCTGACGGCGGTGAATCTGGCGGACGAGCTGCTGAAGGCTCAGGAGGCGGCGGAGAATCTGCGTCGTCAGCTGAAAACCTATCTGGACGAGGCGTCTCAGGCCAAGGCGGAGGCCTCGGAGCTGAAGCGGCAGCTGTTCAAGGCGCAGCAGGGTCACAAGTAATGGCGGAGCTGCTCTCTCCCGCCGGAGGGTGGGATTCTCTGGTGGCCGCCGTGCAGAGCGGTGCCGACGCCGTGTATATGGGCTTCGGGGCCTACAACGCCCGGCGCAGCGCCAAGAACTTCACGGAGGAGGAGTTTGCGCAGGCGGTGCGGTACTGCCACCTCCGGGGGGTGAGGGTCTATCTGACCCTGAACACCCTGCTCACCGACCGGGAGCTTCCGGGGGCGGCGGAGCTGCTGCACAAGGCCTCCCGGCTGGGGGCAGATGCGGTGCTGATCCAGGATTGGGGGGTGTGGCAGCTGGCCCGTCAGGCGGCGCCGGAGCTGCCCCTCCACGCCAGCACCCAGATGAGCCTGCACACGCTGGGGGGCGCACGCCGGGCGGCAGAGCTGGGCCTTACCCGTGTGGTGCTGGCCCGTGAGCTGTCCCGCCGGGACATTGCCGCCATCTGCCGGGACTGTCCGGCGGAGGTGGAGGTCTTTGCCCACGGCGCTCTTTGTATGTGCTACTCCGGTCAGTGCGCCCTCAGCGCCGTTATCGGCGGACGCAGCGGCAACCGGGGTACCTGCGCTCAGCCCTGCCGCCTGCCCTATGGGGTCAATGCCCCGGCGGCGGGAGGCCATCCTCTGAGCCTGAAGGACGCCAACCTCTCCCCCTACCTACAGGAGCTGGAGGACATGGGGGTGGCGTGCCTGAAGCTGGAAGGGCGCATGAAGCGGCCGGAGTACGTGGCGGTCATCACCTCCATTTACCGGCGGCTGCTGGACGAAAAGCGCCGTCCCACTCGTGAAGAGCAGCGGCAGCTGGAGCTGGCCTTCAGCCGCAGCGGCTTCACCGACGGATACTATCTGGGCCGGAAGGGGCCGCAGATGTTCGGCACCCGGCCGGAGAATGTCCCGGAGCCCAAGGAGCTGTTTGCCGAGGCCCGGACACTGTACGAAAAGGAGGATCGCCGGACGGTGGCGGTGGACATGGACTGCGTCTGCCGGGCCGGTGAGCCGGTGCGCCTGACGGTGCGGGCCGGGGATCAGTGGGCGGAGGTGACAGGCCCCGTTCCGGAGACCGCCCGAAACCGGGCGCTGACGGCGGAGGAGCTGCAGGCCCGTCTGAAAAAGACCGGCGGCACCGCTTTCCGATGCCGGGAGGTGCGGGTGACGTTAGAGGAGGGGCTGATGCTCTCCGCCGGGGCGGTCAACGCCCTGCGGCGGGAGGGACTGACGGCGCTGGAGGAGGTTCTCTGCGCCGTGCCGGAGCGGCACACGGCCCAGCCGGAGCCGCTGCCCGACGCCCCGGTGGAGCCGGTGCAGCCGCTGCTGACCTGCTCCCTCCAGAAGCCGGAGCAGCTGACGCAGGCGCTGGCGGACTGCCGCCCGGAGATGATCTATCTGCCGGTGGAGTGGCTGGATACGCTGGATGTGACCCCGTATCTGGACCGGACGTCCTTCTGCGCCGTGCTGCCCCGCATTTTCCGGACGGAGGACGAGGCGGCGCTGCGGGAGATGCTGGTGCGGCACCGGCAGGTGCTGGCCGCCGTGGCCGTTGGCAATCTGGGTCATCTGCCCATTGCCGAGGGGCTGGAACTGCCGCTGCGGGGCGATCTGGGGATGAACGTATTCAACTCCCGTGCGCTGCTGTTTTTGCGGGAGCTGGGGCTCTCCACCGCCGCCGTATCCTTCGAGCTGCGGCACCAACAGATCCGGGATCTGAAAAAGTATCTGCCCTGCGAGGCAGTGGTCTATGGCCGCCTGCCGCTGATGCTGATGGAGAACTGCGTTATTGCCAACAGCTTGGGCTGCTGCGATGTGGGCAGCGATTACCGGAAGCGCTCCGCCGCCTGCCGCTGCACCGGGGAGAACGTCCTCACCGACCGAACCGGGGCCCGCTTCCCGCTGATGCCCGCATGGGGCCACCGCAACGAGCTGGAGAACAGCCGTACCCTCTTTCTGGCGGACAAGCCGGAGTGGCGGCGGCTGGGGCTCACCTATGCCCGGCTGCGGTTCACCACGGAATCCCCGGCGGAGTGCGTGGCGGCGCTGCAGCGGTATCAGGGGCAGGGGGACTATATCCCGGCCGATCTGACACGGGGTCTGTTCTACCGGGGGGTAGAGTGAATACATTTCGTTGTTTTTGATCGAGAAATTCCTATAAGTTATCAATAAATTGTCCCAAAACAGGAGGTTCCGGTGGAAAATACGTTGGCCGGCGTGGCCGGGAAGAAATTTATCCTGTCATACAGCTGCGGCAAGGACAGCACCCTGTGCCTGCACAAAATGCTGGAGGCGGGAGCAGAGCCTATGGCGCTGCTGGTGATGTTTAACCCCGAAGCGGGGCGCTCCTACTTTCATGGGGTGGACCCGGCGCTGCTGCGGGAGTACGGCGAGGCGCTGGAGCTGCCGCTGCTGGCGGTGCCTACCGGCGGCGAGGAGTACCATCTGTCCATGGAGGCGGCGCTGCGCCGGGCCAAGGAGCAGGGGGCGGAGCTGGTGTGCTTCGGGGACATCGACATTGAGAACAACCGGGCCTGGGGCGAGGAGCGCTGCCGAAACGTGGGGCTGGAGGCGGTATACCCCCTGTGGCACCACGACCGGCAGGAGAACGTCCGGGAGGTGCTGGAGCTGGGGTATCGGTGTCTCATCAAGACGCTGGACCGCCGGGTGCTGCCCCGGCATCTGCTGGGCCGGGTCATGGACCGGGCCATGGTGGAGGAGATGACCGCCTGCGGCGTGGATGTCTGCGGCGAGAACGGGGAGTTCCACACCATCGCCGTGGACGGACCGGTGTTCCACCGGCCTATCCCCTACTGCGTCTGGCAGCTGCTGGACCTGGGGGACTATTCCGTGGCGGATATCACGGTGCCGGAAAAGGAGTAACGGAAGATTTTGGGGGACGAAAATCGATTTTAACAATTCGTTTTTATATTTCAGGAGTAAATTTGCTATGATAGAGTTGAAGATCAAGGCGGTATCGCCGCTGATGGGGACAAAGTTCCCCCTGCCCGCCTACGCCACCGCCGGTGCGGCGGCTATGGATCTGTGCGCCTGTATGGAGGAGCCGGTGACGCTGGCTCCCGGCGGGCGTCAGGGTATCCCCACAGGTATCGCCATCGCCCTGCCGGGGCCGGAGTATGTGGCGCTGGTGTGCAGCCGCAGCGGCATGGGCACCCGCCACGGCATCACCCTCTCCAACAGCGTGGGGGTCATTGACAGCGACTACCGGGGCGAGCTGACGGTGGGGCTGGTGAACCACGGGGACGTCCCCTACACCATCCAGCCCGGTGACCGCATTGCCCAGCTGATGGTGCTGCCCATTCTGCGGCCCACCCTGACGGTGGTGGAGGAGCTGGACGAGACGGAACGGGGCTCCGGCGGCTTCGGCTCCACCGGGAGGTAAGGGTCATGGCGAGGATCATACTGGGCTCCGGGTCCCCCCGGCGGCAGGAGCTGCTGCAGCGCATGGGGCTCCGTGAATTTGAGATCTCCGTGCCGGACGTGGAGGAGTGGTATCCTCCGGAGCTGGTGCCGGAGGATATCGTGGCCTACATCAGCCGGGAGAAGTCTCAGGCGGTGCAGGCGCCGGCGGATGCCATCGTCATCACCGCCGACACCATGGTCTTTCTGGACGACCAGCGGCTGGGAAAGCCCCATGACGAGGCGGAGGCCCTCTCCATGCTGACGGCGCTGTCCGGGCGAAAGCACAGGGTCTGCACCGGCGTGACGGTGCGGCAGGGGGAAAGGGCCCTCACCCGCACCCAGTCCACCGACGTCTATTTCCGGGAGGCCTCCCGGCAGGAGCTGCTGGCCTACATCCGGGGCGGCGAGCCCATGGATAAGGCCGGAGCCTACGGCGTACAGGGGCAGGGAGCGCTGCTGGTAGAGCGCATCGACGGGGACTTTTTCAACGTCATGGGTCTGCCGGTGGTGTTGCTGAGCCGGATGCTGGCGGAGTTCGGTGTGACGCTGCTGGCGTAATGGGCATTACTTTGTAATAAGGAATCAAACGTATGAAGAATTTTTTCCAGAAAAACGGCATCATGATGCTGGCGGCGGTGACGGTGGTGGCGGTGCTGCTGTGTGTGGCCTCCGCTCTCAGCTCCCAGACCGGCTTTCTCCAGAACGCCGGGGGCGTCATTGCCTCCCCCTTCCGGGCGGTGGGCTCCGCTGTCAGTGGGTGGTTCAGTTCCATGAGCCAGCGGTTCGAGGACGTAGAGGCGCTGCAGCAGGAGAATGCGGATCTGAAAAAGGAGAACGCCGAGCTGCAGCGGCAGCTGGATCAGGCCAAGATCGACAGCGAGGAGAACCAGCGGCTGCGGAATCTGCTGAACCTGCGGCAGCAGCGGCGGGATTTCACCTTTGAATCTGCCGTTATCGTGGACCGCAGCACCTCCAACTGGTCCCGTGTGATGACCCTCAACAAGGGTACCTCCAGCGGCATTGCCGTGGGCAACTGCGTGGTGGACGATCAGGGCAATCTGGTGGGGGTCATCCGGGAGGCCGGACTCAACTGGTCCACCATCACCACCATTCTGGACACGGACTCCTCCCTGGGCGCACGGGTATTCCGCACCGGCGAGGTGACGGTGGCCATGGGCGATCTGGCCCTGATGGAGACGGGGCGGCTGAAGCTGTCGTATCTGGAGGGTGAATCCAGTCTCATCAACGGCGACCTCATCGTCACCTCCGGGCTGGGGGGCTACTACCCCTCCCAGCTGGTCATCGGCTCTGTGGAGGAGATCCGCACCGATGACAACGGCCTGACCCGCTATGCGGTGCTGGCCCCCAAGACGGATCTGGATTCCCTGTCGGAGGTGTTTGTCATCACCTCCTTCGACACCGTGGACTGAGGGAGACACTATGAGCCGACGTGATACCATCTGGAAATGGGTGTTTTACACCGCAGGTGTTCTTCTGCTGCTTTTATTGCAGGGGCTGGCGCTGGATCACATCTCCCTGCTGCACGTGCATCCCTATCTGCCCCCGGTGATGGTGGCGGTCTTAGCTATGTTCGAGGGAGCCTACGGCGGCATGGGCGTGGCACTGGCCATGGGTCTGCTGTTTGATCTGACCCAGCCGGGGCTGATCCCCTGCTTCCATATTCTGGCATTTTTGCTGGCGGCGCTGGCCGCCGCTGCCGTGGCCAACTACCTCATTACGCCGGGGCTTCTGTGCGCCGTGCTCATGGGGGCGGCGGCGCTGTTCATCACCGATGGGCTGCAAATTCTGCTGATGACGTATCAGCAGGGAGTGGCCTTCGCCGCCGCCTCGTCGCTGGCGGGGCGGGAGATCCTGGTGACACTGCCGCTGACGGTGCTGGTCTATCTTCCCTTCCGCTGGGTGCGCCGGCGGATCTACTCCGAGTGAGTCCCCTGAAAGGAGTGTGCTATGAAATCCTATCTGGCCAAATCCCGGCTGGTGCCGCTGGTATTGATCTTCGGGATGATCCTGCTGATCTTCTGCGGCGTGCTGTACAATACTCAGATCCTCAACGGATCGGACTATAAGGCTCGCTCGCTGGCCAGCAACGCCACCGCTCAGACGGTGGAGGCCTCCCGTGGCATCGTCACCGACCGCAACGGCAAGGTGCTGATCTCCAACCGGCTGACCTATACGCTGGTGTTTTCCGACGAGGAATTTGAAGGCGACACGGACTGCAACGACGCCATCTTCCGGCTGCTGGAGCTGTGCCGCAGCAACAACGTCAAGTGGACGGACACCCTGCCGGTGAGCAAGGAGCCGCCCTTTACCTACACCACCCCCACCGACGAGGGTGCCTTCCGGAAATATCTGGAATCGGAGGATCTGCCTGCCATCACGGTGGGTACCCTGCGGCCCACTCAGGAGGCCCCGCTGTTCATGGCCCAACTGCGCAAGCTCTACGGCGTGGCGGACAGCTACTCCGACACCGACGCACGGGCTATCATCGGTGTGCGCTACCAGCTGGCCCTGCGGGACATCGCAGGGGGTACCTACACCTTCGCCAGCGATGTGTCTGTGGAGCTCATCAATCAGGTGGTGGACGGCCGCTATGCCGGTGTCACCACCGGCACGGCCTCGGCCCGTGTGTATGACACTCCCTACGCCGCCCATGTGCTGGGGCGGCTCAGTCCCATCTATCAGGAGGACTGGGTGGGCGATCCGGACAACGGCATCGTGGGATACCGGGACAAGGGGTATTCCATGGACGCTCTGGTGGGCGAGAGCGGCGTGGAGAAGGCCTTCGAGGAGTATCTCCACGGCGAGAACGGCACCAAACTCATTACCACCACCTCCGATGGCCAGATCACCGGTGAGTTCTACACCAAGGAACCCAAGCCCGGCAACACCGTGGCTCTGACGCTGGACATCGACCTGCAGGAGGACGTGGAAAAAGCCCTCAGCAAGACCATCGGTGACATGACCGAGGCGGACGGCATCCGCCGTGGCGGCGCCGCCGTGGTGGTGGGCGTGGGCAGCGGCGAGGTGCTGGCGCTGGCCTCCTACCCCACCTACGACATCAGCAAGTGGGATGAAATTTATGACACGCTGGCCTCCGACGACGAGGGAGCTCCCCTGTTCAACCGGGCCATTGGCGGCACCTACGCCCCCGGCTCCACCTTCAAGCCCTGCACGGCGGTGGCAGCGCTGGAATCCGGTGTCATCACCCCCTCTACCACCATTCTGGACCGGGGCATCTACGACTACTACTCCTCCCCCCAGCCCCGGTGCTGGATCTACAGCTCCTACGGCTCCACCCACGGGCGGGTGAACGTGTCGGAGGCCATCACCGTGTCCTGCAACTACTTCTTCTATGAGGTGGGCCGTCTGACGGGCATTAAGACGCTGGACGACTATGCCACCCAGTTCGGTCTGGGGCAGTACACCGGCATCGAGATCGGCGGCCCCAACAGCGCCGAGGCCAAGGGCGCTCTGGCCTCCCCGGAGTACGCCGAGGCCAACGATCTGGAGTGGTCCGACGGTCAGACCCTGACCGCCGCCATCGGCCAGAGCTATAACCTGTTTACGCCGCTGCAGCTGGCCAACTACATCGCCACGCTGGTAGGCAACGGTGAGCACTATGCGGCCCACCTGCTGAAAAACGTCAAGACCTATAACAACTCCGCCGTGGTCTATGCCTACGACAAGGACCCCGTCAACGTGGTGGAGATGCAGGACAGCACGGTGGAGGCCATCAAGACCGGTATGCACGATCTGACCACCGGGAGCCTGTCCACCTACTTTTCCAAGTGCGTGGTGTCCGCCGGTGCAAAGACCGGTACGGCGGAGACCGGTGTCACCGATGCCAACAACGGTACCTTCGTGTGCTTCGCCCCCTACGACGATCCCCAGATCGCCGTGGCGGTGGTCATCGAGAAGGGCGGCGCCGGTGCGGCTCTGGCGGAGACGGCGGTGGATATCCTCAACGCCTACTTCAGTCGGGAGGAGATCGGCACCGCCATCATCGGCGAAAATACTCTGTTGAACTGAGAGGTTCCCGTCCATGTCTATTTGGTTCGATTCCCGTGATCTTCGATATAAGGATCCCTTCGGCGCCGTGTCCTGCGGCGCCGAGGTGCGTTTTGCTCTGGGGGCCGATGAGCCGCTGGAGGAATGCTGTCTGCTGGTGCGGCAGGAATTTGCCGGGCTGGAGCAGGAGGTTCTCCTCTCCCCCTCCGGCGATGGCTGGTGCGGCGTGCTGACGGCGCCGGCGGAGCCGGAGCTGATCTGGTACGCCTTCCGGGTGCGGCGGCCCGACGGCTCCCTCCTCTGGCTGGGACGCAATGGCTGCGGCGGTGAGGCGGACCGTCAGCGATGGCAGCTGACGGTGTATGAGCCCACCCATACCCCCGACTGGTTCGGCCGGGGGGTGACGTATCAGATCTTTCCCGACCGGTTCTGCCGGTTGACGGTGCCGGACGGCCACGGCATGGTGGGGCAGCGACTGGTGCATCAGCGTTGGGACGACACCCCCCAATGGCGGCCCGATAAAGCGGGCGAAATTCGCAACAACGACTACTTCGGCGGAAGCCTGCTGGGAATTATTTCCAAGCTGGACTATTTGCAGAGTCTCTCCGTCTCCACGCTGTATCTGTGTCCCATTTTCGAGGCGGACAGCAATCACCGCTACAACACCGCTGATTACCGCCGCATCGACCCCATGCTGGGGACGGAGGAGGACTTCCGCCAGCTGTGCCGGGAGGCCCACCGGCGGGGCATCCGGGTGCTGCTGGACGGCGTATTCAACCACACCGGCAGCAACAGCCGCTACTTCAACGCCGAAGGCTTCTACCCGGAGCTGGGTGCGGCCCAGAGTCAGGATTCTCTCTATTTCGACTGGTACAACTTCCATCCGTGGCCCACGGACTACGATGCGTGGTGGGGCGTAAGGACTCTGCCTGCAGTGAACGAGGAGGCGCCCACCTATCGGGACTTCATCGTGCGGAGTCAGGATTCCGTGGTGCGGCACTGGCTGCGGCAAGGGGCCGACGGCTGGCGACTGGATGTGGCGGACGAGCTGCCCGATGACTTCATCGCTGAAATTCGACAGGCCATGGAGGCGGAGAAGCCGGACAGCTTCCTGCTGGGTGAGGTGTGGGAGGACGGCAGCAACAAGATCGCCTACTCCCATCGGCGGAGGTATCTGCTGGGCCGGGAGACCCACGGGCTGATGAATTATCCCTTCCGCACGGCTGCGCTGGCGTGGCTGCGGGGTGGCGATGCGTCGGACTTCCGCCGGGACATGGAGGAGATCCGGGAGAACTATCCGCCTGCGGCCTTTCACAGCGGTCTGAACATCTTGGGTACCCATGACACGCCCCGGCTGCTGACCATGCTGGGAGCGGCCCGGACACCGGAGAGCAAGGACGACCGGGCGACGTACCGTCTCAGCCCGGAGGAGCTGGACATGGGGCTGGCCCGGCTGCGGCTGGGTGCGCTGCTGTTGTACAGCTTCCCCGGCTCCCCCACGGTGTTTTACGGCGATGAGGCCGGGGTGCAGGGCTTTGAGGATCCCCTGAACCGCGGCACCTACCCGTGGGGGCGGGAGGATCCGGCGCTGTTGGCGTACTTCCGTCAGCTGGGCGCTCTGCGGAAGCAACGGGTATCCCTGCAGTGCGGGGACATCGGCTATCTCTACGCCGTAGGCGGTGGGCTGGTGCTGCGGCGGCAGTCCGAGGATGAGGTGACGGTGGCGGCCATGAACGCCGGGATGCAGCCGCTGGAGCTGTCCATTCCCTGGTCGGGAGCGCTGGCCAAGGACGCCCTGACAGGGCAGCAATTCTATGCTCGGAACGGGATGCTGCGGCTGACCCTCCCCCCCGTGGGCGGCGTTCTGCTGGTGTAATTGTTTCACGTGAAACAATTACCGGGGACAAGTGCATTAGAAAAAAGAGGTGTTTCACGTGAAACATCTCTTTTTTGCAAAGTATGCTCCTTCCCTATTGAAAAAAATTGTGACAGTTGATATAATATTCTCATATTAGAGAACTCTAAGAGTGACGGGGGATGCGTATGGCGAAAATCGTTGCGATCGTGAATCAGAAGGGCGGCGTGGGCAAGACCACCTCCTGCGTGAATCTGGCGGCTGCCCTGAAGGCCGCCGGGCAGCGCATCCTGCTGTGCGACTTTGACCCGCAGGCCAACGCCACCTCCGGTATGGGCGTGGACAAGACCGTATCCAACGGCATCTATGACGTGCTCATCAACAGCGTGGAGACGGAAAAGGCCATCGTCCGCACCTCCTATGGTGACGTGCTGCCCAGCAGCAAGGCACTGGCCGGAGCCAGTGTGGAGATGATCGACCTGCCGGAGCGGCAGTTTCGGCTGCGGATGGCGCTGGAGCAGGTGCGGGACAACTACGACTATGTGTTCATCGACTGCCCCCCGTCGCTGGAATTACTGACCTTGAACGCCCTGTGTGCGGCGGATTCCCTGCTGGTACCTTTGCAGGGGGAATACTATGCGCTGGAGGGGCTTTCCGACCTGATGAACACCGTGCGGCTGGTGCGGCGGAGCCTGAACCCCAAACTGGAGATCGAGGGTGTGCTGCTGACCATGTTCGACGGGCGCACCAATCTGGCCATTCAGGTGGCCCAAGAGGTGAAGCGCTTCTTCCCCGGCAAGGTCTACGCCACGGTGATCCCCCGGAATGTGCGGCTTTCGGAGGCACCCAGCCACGGAAAGCCCATCACCTCCTATGACCGCAGCTGCCGTGGGGCTGAGGCCTATGTGCAGCTGGCGCAGGAGTTTTTGAAGAGAAACAACGGATGAAAGGAGCGATCCCATGGCGAATCCATCCAAGGGCTTAGGTCGGGGACTGGCCGCCCTGCTGGGGGACGACGTGATGACCCCCGAAGAGGAGAAAACCAGCCTGTACCTGCCCATTTCCCAAGTAGAGAGCTGCGCTTCCCAGCCACGGAAGCAATTTGACCCGGACGCTCTGGCCGATTTGGCGGACTCCATCCGGGAGCATGGCATCATTCAGCCTCTGACGGTGCGAAAGCTGCAGTCAGGGTACTATCAAATCATCGCCGGCGAACGGCGCTGGCGGGCCGCCCGGATGGCGGGTCTGTCGGAGGTGCCGGCCATCGTCATCGAGGCCGACGACCGCAAGGCCATGGAACTGGCCATGATCGAGAACCTCCAGCGGGAGGATCTGAACCCCATGGAGGAGGCTGAGGGCTACCAGACGCTGATGCAGCAGTACAACATGACCCAGGAGGAGACGGCCCAGCGGGTGGGCAAGTCCCGGTCCGCCGTAGCCAACGCTATGCGCCTGCTGAAGCTGTGTCCCCCCGTGCGGGCCATGGTGGAGGACGGGCGGCTCTCCAGCGGACACGCCAGAGCTATTCTCCCCCTCTCCCCTGCCATGCAGGAGTCGGCGGCCAACGCCATCATCAAGGACGAGCTGTCGGTGCGGCAGATAGAGCAGCTGGTGAAGAAGCTGACGGCTCCCCCCAAGCCGGAGCAGCCGGAACCGGATGGGCTCTCCGTCGATTATGCCAAGGAGGCCGCCAAGGAACTGGGCAGCCGTCTGGGCCGGGGCTGCCGCATTGTCACGGGCCGAAAAAAGGGCCGCATCGAACTGGAATACTACGGGGTGGAGGATCTGAATCAGCTGCTGGACGCCCTCCACGCCCTGAAAACCAAATAAATGTTTCACGTGAAACACAGAAAGAGGTCAGACTATGCTTGATATCAAATTTATCCGGGAGAACCCAGATGCCGTAAAGGAGAACATCCGCAAGAAGTTCCAGAATGCCAAGCTGCCGCTGGTGGACGAGGTCATTGCGTTGGATGCCGAGAAGCGAGCCGCCGAGAACGAGGGCAATGATCTGCGGGCCCAGCGCAACAAGCTCTCCAAGCAGGTGGGGATGCTGATGGGACAGGCGAAGAAGGATCCCTCCAAGCTGGAGGAGGCCGAGGCGGTGAAGGCGCAAGTAAAGGCCGACGCCGACCGTCTGGCTCAGCTGGAGGAGATGGAGGAGAAGCTGAGCCAGCAGATCCACCACATCCTGCTGGTGATTCCTCAGATGATCGACCCCTCCGTGCCGATCGGCAAGGACGACAGCTGCAACGTGGAGGTAGAACGCTTCGGCGAGGCCACGGTGCCCGACTTTGAGATCCCCTACCACACGGACATCATGGAGCGATTCGACGGCATCGATCTGGACGCTGCGGGCCGGGTGTCCGGCAACGGCTTTTACTATCTCATGGGCGACATTGCCCGACTCCACGAGGCCGTGCTGGCCTATGGCCGGGACTTCATGATCAACAAGGGCTTCACCTACTGCATCCCCCCCTTCATGATCCACGGCAACGTCGTCGAGGGCGTCATGAGCCAGACCGACATGGACGCCATGATGTACAAGATCGAGGGCGAGGACCTCTACCTGATCGGCACGAGCGAGCACTCCATGATCGGTAAGTTCATCGACCAGATCCTCCCCGAGGAGTCCCTGCCCCAGACGCTGACGTCCTACTCCCCCTGCTTCCGCAAGGAGAAGGGCGCGCACGGCATCGAGGAGCGCGGCATCTACCGCATCCACCAGTTCGAGAAGCAGGAGATGATCGTCGTCTGCAAGCCCGAGGAGTCCAAGGCGTGGTATGAGCAGCTGTGGCAGTACTCCGTGGAGCTGTTCCGCTCGCTCGACATCCCCGTCCGCCAGCTTGAGTGCTGCTCCGGCGACCTCGCCGACCTGAAGTGCAAGTCCTGCGACATCGAGGCGTGGTCCCCCCGTCAACAGAAGTATTTCGAGGTCTGCTCCTGCTCCAACCTCGGCGACGCGCAGGCACGCCGCCTGAAGATCCGCTACAAGGATAAGGACGGCAAGATGCAGCTGTGCCACACGCTGAACAACACCTGCGTCGCCCCGCCGCGCATGCTGATCGCCTTCCTCGAGAACAACCTGCAGGCCGACGGCACCGTCCTCATCCCGAAGGTGCTGCAGCCCTACATGGGCGGCTGCGAGCGCCTTGTGCCGAAGCACTGATTACGGATTGTTATTTAGTTAGACAGACATTATACAATTTGTATAGGAGAAAACCGTCGTGAAAAAATTCTTTCAGGAATTCAAGGAATTCGCCATGCGCGGGAACGTCCTGGACATGGCCGTTGGCGTGGTCGTCGGCTCCGCGTTCACCGCGATCGTCACCTCGATCGTCCAGAACCTGCTCACTCCCCTGCTCGGCCTGCTCATCCCCGACAGCACGTTTGCCGAGTGGGCGCCCGGCGGCTTCGGCATCGGCGCGGTCATCAACTCCATCATCTCCTTCCTCATCACGGCGTTCGTCGTGTTCGTGCTGGTCAAGGCCGTGAACCGTCTGACCGCGAAAAAGAAGAAGGAAGAGGAGCCGAAGCCCGAGCCCCCCAAGGGTCCGACGACCGAGGAGCTGCTCGTTGAGATCCGCGACCTGCTCAAGCAGCAGGAGGACAAATGACGCCCGAGAGCCTGCTGCGCGAAGGACTGAGCGGCTGGGGTCTCGCGGCGGACGCCGCGCCGCGGCTGCTGGAATTTTCCGACAGGCTGCTGGAGAAAAACCGCGTGATGAACCTCACGGCCATCACCGACCCCGTCGACGTCGTGACGCTCCACCTGCTCGACTGCGCGGCGCTGCTGCGGATGGAGGATTTCCGCGGCAAACGCGTCGTGGATGTCGGGACGGGCGCGGGCTTTCCGGGGATGCCGCTGCGGCTGTTGGAGCCGGATTTCGACCTGACGCTGCTCGACAGTCTCGGCAAGCGCGTGGCGTTTTTGCAGGAGGTCTGCAACGCGATGGCGCTGCAGCGCGTGACGTGCGTCCATGCGCGGGCGGAGGAGTTCGCCGCGCAGGTGCGCGAGCGCTTCGACCTCGCCGTCTCGCGCGCGGTCGCGCCGCTGAACGTGCTGTGTGAGCTGAGCCTGCCGCTCGTGCGCGTGGGCGGGAGCTTCCTCGCGATGAAGTCCGTCGACTGCGCCGAGGAGCTGCAGAGCGCGAAGAGCGCCATCAGCCAGCTCGGCGGGCAGCTCGAGGGCTGCGAGGACTACACCATCCCCGGCACCGACGTGACGCACCGCGTCGTCCGCATCCGGAAGGTCAGACCCACGCCGAAGACCTTCCCCCGCGCCTTCGCGAAGATCAAGAAAAATCCGCTGAGATGAGGGATCGCGTATGGGTAAACTGATTGCGGTGGTCTCCGGCAAGGGCGGCACCGGAAAAACCACCTTCACCGCCAGCGTCGGTCTGGCGCTGGCCGCGATGGGCCGCCATGTTCTGTGCATGGACTGCGACATCACGCTGCGCAACCTCGACCTCGCCCTCGGGCTGAGCGACAGCGCGCTGATGGACTTTTCGGACGTGCTCAGCGGCAGCTGCTCGCTCGCCGACGCCGTCACGACGCACCCGCGCTATCAGAAGCTTGACTTCCTCCCCGCCCCCCTCACCTTCCGCGAGCCGAGCTACTCCGCCGCGCAGCTGCTGCGCCTCGCCGCGAGCATCCGCGAGAGCTACGACTTCTGCCTGATCGATGCGCCGGCCGGACTGGGGACGGGCTTCCGCATGGCGACGGACATGGCCGACAGCGTCATCGTCGTCACCACGACAGACGTCAGCGCCCTGCGCGACGCGCAGCACACGGTCATGGAGCTTGACCGCTTCCCCGTCGGGCGCGTCCACCTCGTGGTGAACCGCGTGCAGAAAAAGCTCCTGCGCAGCCTGCACACCACCATCGACGACGCCATAGATACAGCGGGCCTGCCCCTTCTGGGGGTCGTGCCCGAGGATATAGACGTCCCCGCCTCGCTCAACCGGGGCACCCCCGTGCGGGAATACAGCTATTACGCCGCCCGCGCGTTCGAGAACATTGCCAAGCGCATCAACGGCATCCGCACACCGCTGATGAAAATCTGATCCGGAAAGGAGACTTAACCTCATGAACATTGCATTGATCGCCCACGACAACAAGAAAGAGCTGATGGTTCAGTTCTGCACCGCCTACTGCGGGATTCTTGCCCAGCACACGCTGTGCGCCACCGCGCGCACCGGACAGCTCGTCTCCGAAACGACGGGGCTTCCCATCCACCGCTTCCTCACCTTCGAGCACGGCGGCGGACAGCAGATCGCCGCGCGCATCGCCTATAACGAGATCGACATGGTGCTCTGCTTCGGCGACCCCGCCGATAAGCGCCCCAACGACGACATGGCCAACATCTTCCGCCTGTGTGACCAGAACAACATCCCCTATGCCAGCAATCTCGCCTCGGCCGAGATGCTCATCCTGGGTCTGGCGCGCGGCGACCTCGACTGGCGCAACATCGTCAACCCCAAAACGACCCCCTTCACTGCTTGACATTCCGGGAGAAATCCCATACAATAAATAGTCGGAAACACCGCGAGGACGAGGCAGGAGTACCGCAGCGTCCGCCGCACGGCAGAGAGGCGCGCCATCGGCTGCGAGCGCGCCGCGGCAGGACTGTGGGAAGACAGCTTCCGAGCGGGGATGGAAACATCCACGGCGCGCTCCCCGTAACAGGAGCACAAGAGGGCCCCTCTGCGGGCTGAACTTGGGTGGCACCACGAAGCGATGAAACGCTCTCGTCCCATGCAGCGGGACGGGAGCGTTTTTTTCCGCCCCGGCGAACAATCTGACAGAGAAATCCACAACTGATTAAAGGAGAATGTATATGGCAAAAATGACACCCCGGACGCTCTCCGGCTTCATGGAGCTGCTGCCCGGTCCGCAGCAGCAGATGGAGCGGATGATGGACGTCCTCCGCACGACCTACAGCCGCTATGGCTTCACCCCGCTCGATACCCCCGTCATCGAGGCCAGCGAGGTGCTGCTCGCCAAGGGCGGCGGCGAGACGGAGAAGCAGATCTACCGCTTCCAGAAGGGAGACGCTGATCTCGCGCTGCGCTTTGACCTGACGGTGCCGCTGGCGAAGTACGTCGCCCTGCACTACAACGACCTCTCCTTCCCCTTCCGCCGCTATCAGATTGGCAAGGTCTACCGCGGCGAGCGCGCCCAGCGCGGCCGCTTCCGCGAGTTCTATCAGGCCGACATCGACGTGATCGGCGACGGCAAACTCGACATCACGAACGAGGCCGAGATCCCCGCCATCATTTACCAGACGTTCACCTCCCTCGGGCTCGAGCGTTTCCAGATCCGCGTGAACAACCGCAAGATCTTGAACGGCTTTTATGCGATGCTGGGGCTCACGGAGCAGTCCGGAGACATCATGCGCACCGTCGATAAGCTCGACAAGATCGGCGCGGAGAAGGTCAGGACCTGTCTGATGGAGGACGTCGGCCTGACGGACGAGCAGGCGGGCGAGATCCTGAAGTTCATCGCCATCACCGGCAGCAACGGCGAGGTGCTCGCCGCGCTCGAGGGCTACCGCGGCCGCAGCGACGTCTTCGACGAGGGTCTGAATGAGCTGACGACGGTGGTGAAGTACCTCGCCGCCTTCGGCGTGCCGCAGGAGAACTTCGCCGTCGACCTGACGATCGCGCGCGGGCTGGACTACTACACCGGCACCGTCTACGAGACGACGCTGCTCGACCACCCGGAGATCGGCTCCGTCTGCTCCGGCGGCCGCTACGACAACCTCGCCGAGTACTACACCGACCGCCAGCTCCCCGGCGTGGGCATCTCCATCGGCCTGACGCGCCTGTTCTATGTCCTCGGCGAGCAGAAGATGCTCAACCCCGCGCTCCCCACCGCCCCGGCCGACGTGCTGATCCTGCCGATGACGGAGGATCTCGCCCCGGCCATCTCGCTGGCGACGCAGCTGCGCAGCGCGGGTGTGCGCACCCAGCTCTATACCGAGCAGAAGAAGTTCAAGGCGAAGATGAACTACGCCGACAAGCTCGCCATCCCCTATGTTGTCTTCCTCGGCGACGATGAGATCGCTGCAGGCGTCGTCGCCTGCAAGGACATGGTCAGCGGTGAGCAGACGAAGCTCCCCTTCCCCGAGACGCTGGCCCGGATTCAGGCCGGTCTCGCCGAGAAGAACGCGGGCAAGGTGATTGTGGAGTGATTGCGCGGCAGGCGCGCGCCTCGGCTTTTCGTAAATTCCGTAGGGGCCGATGCCCACATCGGCCCGTCGATTGACCGACGGACTTCTTCCAGCGTGTGTAGGGGGCGGCGTCCCCGATGCCCCGTGCTTCGGGGGAGCGGCCTCCGGCGGCATACTTTTTGCCAGCAGCGGCAAAAAGTATGCAAAAAACGCCGCTTAAACCTACGGTTTAAGATTCCCTCAGCGCGCCCCGCACTGCGGATATTGTTGAGGTGCGTCCCACACGTTTGGGGGTGCTTTGCAAGGGGCCTTAGATGTAGTATCGTCTCTGCTCCGGCGCCGCTGCCGCTGATCTTTCAAAATGTAGAAGTCGGTGCGCCGATTGCGGGGCGATGTGGGCACCGCCCCGCCCGTAAGAACTGAACACCGGAAATTTTGCACCGTCAGCGGCAGCGGCGCAGAACAGCAGACGATGCTAAGCTTAGGACACGGTTTACCGAAAATCCCACTTATCGGCGGAAAAGGAAGTCCAGAAACCATACGGTTTCTGGCGCGCTTTTGGTTACTTTTCCCGCGCGGGAAAAGTAACCCGTCGGAGACAGAACACGCCGATTCTATGCGCCATTCCCCCGCCAGAACGCCAAACTCTGAAAACAACCCGTAATATAGCAAGCAAATAATACAATTTACAATCAAGACAGGAGAGATTTCTATGATGCAAATGCGTACCCACACCTGCGGGGAGCTGCGGTTGGCCGATGCGGGCAAGTCCGTCAAGCTCGTCGGCTGGATGGAAAACGTCCGCGTCGTCGGACAGAACTTCGCCTTCGTCGTCCTGCGCGACTTCTACGGCACGACCCAGATCGTCGTGGAGTCCGAGGAGATGATGGCGGTTATCAATGACCTCAACAAGGAGTCCACCATCTCCGTCGAGGGCACCGTGCGCGAGCGCGCGAGCAAGAACCCCAAGCAGCCCACCGGCGAGATCGAGGTCGTGCCCGCGAAGATCGAGGTGCTCGGCCGCTGCCGCTACAACTCCCTCCCCTTCGAGATCAACCGCAGCCGCGAGGCCGACGAGACGCAGCGCCTGAAGTACCGCTACCTCGACCTGCGCAATCCCGCCGTCAAGCAGAACATCATCCTGCGCTGCCAGGTCATCGCCGCGCTGCGCGCCGCCATGACCGCGCACGGCTTCCTCGAGATCACGACCCCCATCCTGACGGCCTCCTCCCCCGAGGGCGCGCGCGACTACCTCGTCCCCGCCCGCAAGCACCCCGGCAAGTTCTATGCCCTGCCGCAGGCGCCGCAGCAGTTCAAGCAGCTGCTCATGACCTCCGGCTTCGACCGCTATTTCCAGATCGCCCCCTGCTTCCGCGACGAGGACGCCCGCGGCGACCGCTCCCCCGGCGAGTTCTACCAGCTCGATATGGAGATGGCCTTCGCCACGCAGGAGGACGTGTTCGCCGTGCTCGAGGACGTGCTGCCCCCGATCTTCGCCAAGTACGGCACCTATAACGTCGCCTCCGCCGCGCCCTTCCGCCGCATCCCCTACCGCACGGCGATGGACGTCTACGGCTCCGACAAGCCCGACCTGCGCATCGATCTGACCGCGAAGGACATGACCGCGCTGTTTACCGACTGCGAGTTCGAGGCCCTGCGCGGCCAGACCGTGAAGATGGTCGACATCTCCGACTGCAAGCTCACCCGCAAGCAGATTGAGAAGCTCCTGACCGACTGCGAGGTGCAGTCCGGCTCCAAGGGCTACTGGTTCAAGGTCGACGAAAAGGGCGAGCTGGCCGGCGGCATCACGAAGTTCGTCTCCGGCATGAAGGAGGAGCTCGCCAAGGCGCTCGACCTGCAGCCGAACACGCTCGTCGTCGTCGCCGCGGGCGAGTACGCGACCAAGTCCGTCGGCGTGATGATCAAGACGTTCGGCGCGGCCTGCGAGGGACACATGGACAAGGAGCGCTATGAGTTCTGCTGGATCGTCGACTTCCCGATGTACGAGATCGGCGACGAGTCCGGCGAGCTGGAGTTCTGCCACAACCCGTTCTCCATGCCCTCCGGCGGTATGGAAACGCTGCTTAAGGCCGAGCGCGGCGAGATTGACCCGCTCGACATTCTGGCAGACCAGTACGACCTCGTTTGCAACGGCGTAGAGCTCTCCTCCGGTGCTGTGCGTAACCATGACCCGGAGATCATGGTTAAGGCGTTCGAGATGGTACGCCTCGGCGAAGACGATGTAAAGGCGAAGTTCCCGGCCATGTACAACGCATTCTGCTACGGAGCGCCGCCGCACGCCGGCATTGCCCCGGGCGTAGACCGCATGGTTATGCTGCTCTCCGGCGAAGAATCCATCCGCGAGGTCATCGCGTTCCCGATGAACAAGAGCGCACAGGATGTCATGATGGACGCACCGTCCAAAGTCACCGAGGCACAGCTCAAAGAGCTGCACATCGCCGTGACGGAAGAAGAGTAATGTTCTCTTTAGAACAGAACACGTATAAAAACGCGCGGCTCGGCGATACCGATTTCACGGACGCCGAGCTGCGCGGCTATACGTTTGAAAATTGCGACCTGCGCGGCGCGATGTTTTCCGGCGCTTTGCTTGAAAAATGCCGCTTTTCTGCGTGCGCGTTCGATTTTTCTCGCTTAAACGACGTTTTGGCGCGCGGCTGTTCGTTTGAAAACTGCACGTTTTCGGGCGCAAGCCTGTTTGTCACCGCGTTTGAGAATTGCCGTGTCTCGGGCTGCTCCTTTGCGGGCGCAGACCTCACCGGCTGGGCCGTGCGCGGCGGCACACTCGAATACTGTGTGCTCGATCATTGTCCGCTCAAAAAGCAGGACTTTTCCGGCATCAGTCTGCGCGGTACGAGCTTTGCGGAAGCGGACCTCGAAAAAGCCGATCTTTCCGGCTGCGACCTTACGGAGACCGTGTTCCGCAATGCGCAGCTGAAAGAATGCGACCTGCGCCGTGCCAAATTTTCGCGCACCGATATCCGCTTTGCAAAAATGCAGAAAACAAAGATCGATTTGGAGGGCGCGGTGTATCTCGCGGGGCTGCTCGGCGCCGTCGTCAACTAAAAAAGCCGGCAAAAAATTTCGTGAAAAAACGCGTTTTATTTTGTCAACCGCCGTATGGCGTGCATAGGGCTTATAAACGGGTATAGACGGTGTGCAACCGCGCCGAAATATGCCCCAAAAACCGTGAAAAAACGCCATGAAATCACAAGTTATACCGCGCGTTATGGAGAAAACCGTTTCCATGACGCGCGGTATATTTTGTTATTATTATGTAAACCTGATACTATATATAGTGGTTTTGACACTAAATATGCCCTTGACATGTATAGGAAAAGCGCCTATAATCGAAAGTACAGAAAGCGCAAAGCGAAAGCTCTTAGGCTTTGCCGCAGGGGAGAAACGGAAAGGGAAGTTAAACGTATGATTCGATATATTGTCAAGCGCAGCGGGGACAAGGTGTCGTTCGATGCGCGGAAAATCAAAAGCGCCATTTTTAAGGCCAATACCAGGATCGCCGCAGAGCGTATGAGCGACGCCGATCTGAACGAATTGACCGAAGAGGTGCTCACGGCGCTCGAAAAGTTGCCGGGTACGCCCACGGCGCAGGAAATTCAAAACGTGGTGGAGGAAAAGCTTCTTGCCGCCGATTACGCCAAAACGGCGAACGCTTACATCAATTATCGCACGGAGCATGAGCACCTGCGCGAAATGGACGACGAGCTCGTGAAGATTTTTGAAAACCTCACGTTCCGCCCGTCCGAAGAGGATGACTTAAAGCGCGAAAACGCGAATATCAACGCTGATACCGCCATGGGCACCATGCTGAAATACGGCTCCGAAAGCGCCAAGGCGTTTTACGATAAATTCATCCTTGACTCGGCGCATGCAGCGGCGCACCGCGACGGCGACATCCACATTCACGATAAAGACTTTTACGCCCTCACCGAAACATGCTGTCAGATTGACCTTTTAAAGCTGTTTCAAGACGGATTTTCCACAGGCCACGGCTATTTGAGAGAGCCGAACGACATCCGCAGCTACGCCGCGCTCGCATGCATCGCCATTCAGGCAAACCAAAACGAGATGCACGGCGGCCAAAGCGTGCCGAATTTCGACTACGCTATGGCGGAGGGCGTGAAGAAAACATACCGCAAGCAGTATTTTCGTGCGCTTGCGCAGTATATTGAGGTGCGGTTTGATATGAGCGCCTCCGATGCCGCCGCGCTGACGGCTGCCATCAAAGAAGCGCTCGGCACCGATGTCACAATGCACACCGCAGAAGCTTACGCCGAAAAGCTGCGCGCATTTTTGCCGCGCCATCAAGCAGAAAACGGCTTCCAGATTATCACGGGCGACGCTGCCCGCGCCGCCGCGGAATACGCCGCAAAGACCGCCTACAAAGAGACGGATGCTACCACGTATCAGGCCATGGAAGCGCTCGTCCACAATTTAAACACCATGAATTCCCGTGCCGGCGCACAGGTACCGTTCAGCTCCTTAAACTACGGCACGGATACCTCGCCGGAGGGCAGAATGGCCGTGCACAACCTGCTCCGCGCTACGGAAGCGGGGCTCGGCGACGGCGAAACACCCATTTTCCCGGTTCAAATTTTCAAAGTCAAGGAGGGCGTCAACTACAACGAGGGCGACCCGAACTATGACC
>OLGF01000752.1_pt1 | contig 37004 bp, 34 predicted proteins | sample 1604971 | NCBI WGS metagenome assembly OLGF01 (sample SAMEA3888902, study PRJEB22519) | human gut metagenome | biome: human gut; feature: human-associated habitat; material: faeces | place: Denmark | collected 2011 | reverse complement strand
AGGTTTTTCCAACGTTGGATTATCCAATGTTGGATTTTCCAATGTAGGTAAATCCAATATAGGCGGCTGTCCGCCGCTGGTAGCTGCTTCCGGCTCTCGCGGCTGCGGCTGCTCGTATATGACGTAATCTGCGCCCCGCAAGCGTCCCTTTTCGTCGCGCTCCCGGCTGCGCACGATATATCCGGCTTTTTCGAGTTCCTTTACCGCTTCGCGGATTGCGTCGATCTTCTCCCGGTTGATATGGGATAAGCCCGCAAGGGTATAATCCCAATCTTCGGGCAGCGAAAGCATTTGCGACAACAAGCCCTTTGCCTTTAAGGACAATTCCTTGTTTCGCAAGTGGTGGTTGCTCATAACGGTATATCCCGTATTTCGCTCCACTCTGAAAACTGCCATATTTCCTCACTTCCTCTCTTGGTATGCGTGGACAATTAGAAAGCCGTTTTCGGCTGTTTTGGTATTGCAATATGCCCTTTGCCGTTTTCGCGTCTGCAAAGCCGCATGGCACAAGGGCTTTTGCCCGTCTATTTGTCCATGCTGGCGTGCGTTTTCCGCGTCCTTTTGCCGGGGCAATAGGGACACTCTTTGAAAACGCAAAACTCATATTTCCATTGTGGGCGGTAGAAACGGCAAGTACCGCAATCTTCATCATCTCCGGCACAACCGGATTGATAGCGGTCAAATCCCGGCTTCTGCTGCATGATCAGTTCAAACGCCCGCTGCTTGCCCTTTGTGAAATACATTCCGGCTGCGCCTCCTTTCCTGCGGGCATAAAAAAACGGCGTTACTTTCTCCCCAAAAGGGGTTAAGGTAACGCCGCTTGTGTGCGTATTCAGTTTTTAACACATTCCCTGTCTATCCGCTGTCCGCAAAACCATTGATTTTATTAGCTTTTTGCCGCTATCGCTATCACACCTCATTATTTGACCGGCCCGCGTGGAAGAAGATCGTGGAGACGATCGAGAACGGCGAGGTGGAGACCCTGATCGTCAAGGAGCTCAGCCGCCTGGGGCGGGAGTACCTGCAGGTGGGCCAGCTGACGGAGCTCTACTTCCCTGAGAAGGGCGTCCGGTTTATCGCGGTCAATGACAGCGTGGACTCCCTGGTGGAGAGCAGCAACGACTTTAACCCTATCCGCAACTGGGCCAACGAGCTCCACGCCAAGGACACCAGAAAAAAGGTACGCTCCATCAAAAAAATACAGGCGGAGCGCGGGAAGCGGCTTGGTTCCAAACCGCCCTATGGCTACCGGAAAAAGGACGCACAATCCAAAGAGATTATACCGGACGAGGCGACTGCCCCTGTGGTATGCCCGATCTTCGAGCTATGCGCTGCCGGGAAAGGGCCCAACCAGATCGCTAGGATTCTAACCGGGGAGCAGATCCTGAACCCGACCAACCAGTACTACCAGGCCATGGGGAAAGCCTGCAACCACCTGGACACGCCCCGCCCATATAACTGGTACGGCAAAACGGTGGCAAATATCCTGGAGAATATCTTCTATCTCGGACACACGCTCAGCATGAAACACACGACGCTCTCCTACAAAAACAAGAAGCAGATCCGCAGGCCGGAGAGCGAACAGATCCTGGTGAAGAACACCTATGCGCCGCTGGTATCGCAGGAACTCTGGGCGATCGTTCAGGAGGTGCGCCGGCACAAGCCTCGACCGCCCAAGCACATGGAGGAACCAAACCTATTCTCCGGTCTGGCCTACTGCTCCGACTGCAGAAAGTACCTGGTACTCTGCCGGACGGAGAAGATGCGGGAGGATCAGTATTACTTCCGGTGCTTCACCTACGGCAAGCGGAGAAAGGACGCCTGCACACCGCACCAAATCCGTGAGACGGACCTGAAAGCCATTGTGTTGGACGATCTGCACAGGGTGACCCATTTCGCCCGGATGAAGGAGCGGCAGTTTGCGGAGTACATCAACCGGAAGAACACGATGGAACTGCGGCGGGAGATCAACCGCGTGCAGAGGGAGCTGAACGCCATGCACCGCAGGAATAGAGAACTGAGCACCCTGTTCAAGCGGCTTTATGAGGACAATGTGCTGGGTCGGGTGACCAACGAGCAGAAGGAGTTGGCTGCTACGATCCCGGAGAAAAAGGAACGCCTGGAAAGGCTCAAGTCCTCCATGGCCAATGTGGATGCCTTCATTGAAAAGGCCAAGCGGTACACCGCGATCGATGAACTGACTCCGGAACTGTTGCGGCTGTTCATCCAGCGCATCGAAATCGGGGAGCAGACGAAGAAATACTCCCGCTCCGCGGGCCAGAGCGTCCGGATCGTGTACCGGGACATCGGTGCGCTGGATACGCCCATGTGGGAGGGTGACCGCGCACCGTACATGGCAAAAGAAATTGCAGAGAAAGAAGAAATTATGCAGTTGCTGGCATGAAAACACAGAGGCGGACGACTTCCGCCGTCCACCTCTGTGCCTGACAATTCACTCGGTTCAGAAAATGTATCTATGGGAACTATCAGAAGCTGCCGACTCTTTTTACTGAGTAGGGAAACCACCGGCTCTGCCGGTAGAGGTGCCCCGCAAAAAAGCTTTAGTATGAAACGAGCTACTAACAGCAAGTTATCAGGGATGAAAGACCACCATTAGAACAGCGGTTGCCCGTTTATGGGTTGCGGAGCAAGTGATGCGAGTGAAATAAAATTCAGTGCGTCTTGAGACGCATGCCGGTAATAGGCCCTTATAGGGCCAACTCAAGCCACCAGCTTAGCCGGGTAATTATGACTTTCCTAATTTTTGTGCCGACAAGACAGTTGGCTTAAGTATACGTCAGTTGTTTTATTGATACCACAAAAATAAAGGCATACAGAAGGAATATGAGTCTGAAAAAAACGGATAAGAGATCTGGCCTTGCGCGGCAAGCCGTATTCTTACAGAAGTGGGGACCGGCAAGGAAACCCTGATCCATTGCCGCTCCCAAGGTTTTTGTCGTTTTAAAAAGGTGCGTTCATAAATATAGGGCATCAGTTCAGAAGAAAGTAAGTGTGATCATGGATCCTGAACCAGAGACAGCGTTGTAGAAATGGGCACCGAAGATTCCGTCGCTGATATCGTAGAACAGCACGGGCAGAGCTGTTTCTGTGTCTCGGTAAATCGTTGCTGTTTGATTCTCAACACGAATCGCAATGATTCTTGTCTGGCACTCTCTGTTCCTCTCAGCGCATTTCGGCGTATGGGTCACGGTGTGGGTCAACGAAAGGCCGCAGAAATTAACTTACTTAAAAAGTTGCGAAAACAAGAGAAATCCGGACAGAACCAAGCAATTTAAACAGGATTTTCGAGCTGCTACCCAGATTTGAATTGGGAACCTCATCCTTGCTAACCCGACCAAAAAACTTTTCTCAGGCGTTTCTGCTTGCTTTTGGCTATTTTCACTCAGTTTCAATTACTCTTTAGGCCTCTTTGCCCGCGGTGCTTCGAGTGTTCCAAGCGTATCTGTGGCTTGTTATGTGGTCAAGTGCCAGAGATTCCGGCCTTTAGAAATATTACGGTCACGCAGGAAATGCGTTGAATGGGCAAGGGCCTTTGACTCTCTCTGCCCTTACCCATTTCCCTCTCTGTGTCTTTAAGTGCTTAGCAATACCGGCTCCAGGTGTTAAGGAGGATGCGGAGGACAGTCCCCTGTCGCAGGCACTCTACCACTGTTTCCAGCGGCTCGACAAGGACCGCTCCCGTGGTAACATCACAGCAGAGGAGTGGCTCAGGCTGCGGGAGAAAGCGCAGGAGCTCTATCACACGGCGGTTACAGCAAAAACCCGGCACGGAGACGGAACCTTCCGTTCCCATGCCGGGTTTTATATTGAAATACTGTGGAAGCTGGATAACCTTGTCAACCCTAAAACCCACGGAGATGCTCTATCAAAGCACCAGCATGACCGACGAGTGGAACACGTGGGGATCATGGGTGAACTCCACGCCGCCCTCGTACTTCTCCGCGATCATCTCGATGTTGCGCAGGCCCAGGCCGCTGTGGTTGGGCTTGCTGGAGACATATCGCCCGTCCACTTTCTTGATCTCATCGTGAAAGCCATTGTCCACGGTGATGGCCAGCATGTTTCCGGAACAAAGCATGTGGAACTGGATGAACCGCGCGTCCGCCTCCCCGCAGTCCGCAGCGTCGATGGCATTCTCCAGCAGGTTGCCCAGGATCACGGAGAGGTCGATGTCGGAAACAGAGAGCTGGTCCGGAACCTGGATGCGGGGCTGAAACTGAATATCCTTGTGGAGAGCCAAGGACCGATAATGCCCCACCACCATGTTGACCACCGGGTTCCGGCACAGCTCCACAAGCTCGACCTGCCGCGCGGAGTCCAGGTACTGATCCAGATAGTCGCAGGCATCTTGGACACGCCCGCCCTGTAAAAAGCCCTGTAAGGTGATCATGTGGTGCCGGAGGTCATGATTCATCCGGCGGCTGCTCTCGATGCTGGCGCAGATGTGGCGGTACTGCTCCTCCTGGACGGACAGGAGATGGCGGACCTGGTCCGCGTCGTGCTGGGACTGGAGCTTTTCATAGGACAGGTACATCATCTTGAAGAAAATCAGGTAGATCACCAGCACCAGGACAAACAGCGTGAAAAATAGAAACAGGGACATAGGGTTGTAGAGAAAATCGTACTCGATGAAGGACAGCCCCGCCGCCAGAAGCAGAAAGAGGAACAGGGCCAGTCCCGCCAGATAGGTACATTCCCTGGGCGTCAGCCCCGCCTCCACCGGGCGTTAGTATCTCGCCAGCACAAACCAGAACAGGGGCAGCAGCAGTCCGGTCAGGACGGCCAAAATGACCAGTTCCCGCCCGTGATAGGGCAGCCCGTCATAGAGCACAGGCGAGACGAACAGGGTGCAGATGGCATTGTTGATGGAGTTGATGACCAGCCCGCCGGTGAGGGCGAAGGAAAAGACGAACAGCTTTTTCTGCCAGATCCCCGGCACCAGATACAGATACCAGCCCAGGCAGGGGAGGATGCACAGGAGAAAGACTACGTTGACCGCCTGAAACAGCGTGTGATCCGGGGGAAGCAGGAACCGCAAGTAGCAGCCGCAGCCCGCAAAGAGGGCGGAAAGCCCAAGGAGCAGCCACAGCGTCAGGAGGATGGAGCGCTTTTTGGAGAAGCGAAGCTGCTCGCAGTAGGGATAGAGCGCCAGAACGGCAAAGGGGATCACTTGCAGCAGGAAACCCGCGGACAGGCGCAGAAAGATCAATGCGCTCCCCTCCTTGTCAGGTCAAATAAAAACCGTTGGTATTGGGCCTTCAGCTCGGCCCGGTTGTTCCGGGACAGAGAGATCTCCGTCCCGTCCTTCAAAATCAGTTTGCTGGACAGAAAGGACCCGATAAATTCCATGTTCACCACAAAGCTGCGCTGGGGCCGGAGAAATCGGTTGCCGTCCAGCTGCTCAAAGAGGGTGTTCAGCGCGGTATAGGTCTGGAACTGCTGCTTGGCCGTGTGGACGATGCACAGCTTGTCAAACACCTCGATATAGGTGATCTGGGCGGCGGAGACAGGGATGCTGCCGTGGCTGGTCTGGATCTGCAGGACCGGCCCGGCGTTGACGCCCAGGCGGGAGAGACAGCGGTCCATGGCCTCCCACACCGCAGCCTGTTCTATGGGTTTCAGCAGATAGTGGACGGCCCCCAGGCCGAAGGCTTCGATGGCGTGTTCCCGGCTGGTGGTGATAAAGACTACCTGGGCCTCCCCGCCCAGCCGCCGGATGGTCTCTGTCCCCAGAAGCCCGTCCAGATAAATGTCCATAAAGACGATGGAAAACTCTCTGGGCGCGGCCAGAAGAGCCTCGCCGCTGAAGAAGCGGGTGAGCGTGAGGTCCATGCCGTGTTCGGCTTCGTATGCCCGAAGAAAGCCCTCCAGCAAATCGAGCTGCCGTTCTTCATCGTCGCACAGGGCGATCTGCAAGGGGCACACATCCTTTCACGTGGCGGTTCATTTGTTTTATCATAACAAGAAATACCGTCCAGCACAAGGCCCCGCCACGCTGCCACTTCGTGAAATGCAGGTTTTCAGCGTGAACTGCACTTTATCCCATCGGGGCGGCCATGTATAATAAACGATGATGTATTTTGCACAGCATTCTGTCAGGAAACGATCAAGACAGGGGGCATGCCCCCCTGTCCCGTGGATATCCACGGGACAATAAGGACTCAGGAGGAAATGCAATGAGAAAACAACTTTGGACCCGGCTGACTGCGGCTGCGCTGGCGGCTTTGTTGACCGCTGCGCTGCCCACAGGGATCTCGGCCGCAGCCCAGGAGGATACCGCCCCGCCGGTGGAGGAAACCCCGCTCACGGAGATTCTGCCTGCGGAGCCCCAGAGCCCGCAGGAGACGCCTGACGAGCCGGACACACCTTCGGCAGAGGAACCCACTCCGGTACCGCAGGAGATCCCTCTCACGGAGATCCTGCCTGCGGAGTCTCTGGCGCAAGCCACGGCAGAAAATGCCGCAGGCGCAGAGGTGCCCTATTTGGATGAAAATGGAGCGCCTCAGAGTGTCCCCAGCGCCACTCTGGTGACGGAGAGCGACACGGCGTGGGACAATGGCTGGTATGTGGTATGTAGCACAGGACAGCATCACCATTCACAGCCGTGTCACTGTCTCTGGAGACGTCCGCTTGATCCTCGCTGACGGCTGTGAGCTGACAATCGATGGCGGCATCCAGGTCGCACATCCCAACAGCCTGACTATCTATGGTCAATCGGAAGGGAATGGTGAGCTGACAGCGACGGCATTACCAACTGATTATAACGCCGGTATCGGCGGCACTGTATATAGTAGCACTGGCAACATCGTCATTAACGGTGGTACAGTGACCGCAACCGGTGGTGAACAAGGCGCAGGCATTGGTGATGGAATGGCTGACGAAAATATGCCCGTTAAAGTTGCAAGCATAACCATCACTGGCGGCACGGTCACCGCGAAAGGGGGCGATCAGGGCAAAGATAGGCAAAGTGCCGCGGGCATCGGCGGCGGGGCGAAGACTCCTGGCGGCAAGATCACCATCAGCGGCGGCACAGTCACGGCCAACGGCGCAGACGGCGCATCTGGCATTGGTCACGGCGGACTCGGCGCCACCGGTGGCGAGATCACCATCAGCGGCGGTACGGTAACGGCCACCGGCGGGTCTGGGAACCCGGGCATCAGCTGCCAGGATGCCCCAGAAAACGATAGACCTATCGGTGAAGCAGGTTGGATCTTGATCAGCGGCGGCACCGTGTACGCCTCTCCCAAGGCCGGAGAAGAAAATGGATCTGCCATTCGCGGCAGCTTTAAAACCGGGATAGATGGAGATGCCTTTGTTGTGGCAAATGGCACAGGTATCACAGATGAAACGAACCAGGACGCCTGGAGCGGTGTGATTTTTGACGGCGATGCCGATGGAAAAGTTTACGGAAGCCCGACGCTGAAAACGGATGCAAAAATTCCGGCTGGTAAAAAACTGACCATCCCGCAGGGTAGCTCACTGACCATTTCCCGTGGGAAGAAACTGGAACTTACTGACTCGACCCTGACCGTTGAGTCCGGCGCAACTCTGACCAACAACGGCACCATCAGCGGCAATAGCAACAGCAAAGTGGAAAGTAATGGAAGCTTAGGCGGCTCTGGAACGGTAGAAGGCGATATAACTGTACCCGATCCAAAAGATTCTGCGGTTTCCATCAGCCCGTCCAGTGCGGCTTACGGCTCCGAGGTCACCTTGACCGCTCAAATCTCTCAAGCCCCAGCTGCCAACGCCCGTGCGGATCAAGGCAAGGTGGACTTTTACCTTGGAACGCAGGATTCCGGTACGAAATTGGGAACTGCGGACGTCATCAACAATACGGCCGAACTGACGATCACCTTGTCTGAAGAGAAAGGCTTCAAAATCGGAGAAAACACCATCACCGCTGATTTTGGCGGCAGCATGGTACTGGGATCGAAAATCGTCAGCGCCCAGCTTACGGTAACGGGAAATTTGAACGATGCTGTTGTGACGGTGAGCGGCAATTATGTTTATACTGGTTCTCCTATTACCCCCGCGGTAAGCGTAACGTGGAACAATACACCGCTTACTAAGGACACCGATTATACGCTTGCCTATACGGATAACACCAATGCGGGCACGGCGACCGTGACCGTCACCGGTACAGGCAACTATACCGGCACAAAAACGGCAACCTTTACCATCGAAAAGGCAACGCCTACACCGACCACGCCGACTGGCCTGACCGCCACCTACGGCCAGACGCTGGCGAATGTGAAACTGCCCGCCGGATGGGCTTGGGACTCTCCCAATACTTCTGTTGGCGATGTGGGAGAGAAGGAGTTCTCTGCTACTTACACCAAGGACAACAGCGGCAACTACAACGAGGTAAAACAAAACCTTACAGTGAAGGTAAACCCCGCCCCTTACAAGATCACCCTTACCGGGCAGGCGGACAGCCCCACCCAGATCACCCTGGACAAGGCTGTGGTAGAACCCGGCAATACTGGTACAACGGTTACTTACGGATACAACAACACGAATAGTGTCCCTGGCAGATGGCAGACGGAGCGTGTGTTCTCTGGTTTGACCGCTGATACCACCTACTACTTCTTTGCAAAGGCGGCAGCCAGCGGAAGCTATGCGGAAACTATCAGCCAGGGTGTAGCGATTACAACTCCTAAAAAGTCTGTGAACGGGATTGAGATTATCGATCAGCCTGATAACCTGTCCTACACCAGCGGACAGACGCTGGATCTGAGCGGCCTGTCGGTAAAGGTGGACTACAACGACAATACAAGTGAGACACTCACAGGGGAAAGCGGCAAGCTGACCGTCGCCCCTGCTCAGGGAACGGTGTTGACGGTTGCAGAACATCATGGCAAGGCCATTACGATCAGCTACGGCGGAAAAACAGCCGAAACCAATGCACTTACCGTGGGTAGGGCAGAGCAGGCGCTTCTTTCCATCACCGGCGCACCTGGCAAGATCTACAAGGGAAGCAGCTTTACGCTGCAAACCTCCGGCGGCTCTGGTGATGGCGCAGTCACATGGTCAGCAGTCAGCGGTCCCGTAACAGTGGATGCAGACGGCACTGTGACGGTAACAGACACAGGTGAGTTCCAGATCAAAGCAGTCAAGGCCGAAACTGTGGAATATGATCAGGCCGAGGCGGTCATTACGCTGACAGCGGTGAAGAAACCCAGCAGCAGCGGCAGCTCCGGCGGCGATTATACCATCAGCGTGGATGCTGATAAGCACGGCACCGTGACCGTCAGCCCCAAGCGGGCCGACAAGGGCGACACCGTCACCATCACTGTGAAGCCTGACAAGGGCTATGAACTGGACGAGCTGACCGTCACCGACAAGAGCGGCGATACCATTAAGATTAAGGACAAGGGCAACGGCAAGTTCACCTTTACCATGCCTGGCTCCAAGGTCACGGTGGAGGCCGGCTTCAAGCAGATCGTCGCCGAGCCGGAAGTCCCCGCCTTTGCGGATGTGCCCGCCGACGCCTACTATGCTGACGCGGTGGCATGGGCTGTCAAGGAGGGTATTACCACCGGCACCGGGACCAATACCTTCAGCCCGGACCTCTCCTGCACCCGTGCCCAGATGGTGACGTTCCTGTGGCGGGCCAACGGCTCTCCCGTGGTGAATTACGCCATGTCCTTTACGGATGTGCCCGCTGATGCTTACTATGCTGAGGCGATCCGCTGGGCAGTTTCGGAGGGCATCACTACCGGCACGACGGCCACCACGTTCAGCCCCAATGCAATGCTGACCCGCGGCCAGACCGTCACCTTCCTGTGGCGGGCCAATGGCTCTCCCGCCGTCTCCGGCAGCAACTTCGGCGATGTGGCTTCTGACGTCTACTACGCCAACGCTGTGGCGTGGGCTGTGTCCGAGGACATCACCTCCGGCACCGGCGGCAATAACTTCAGCCCCGCAGCCCCCTGCACCCGCAGTCAGATTGTCACCTTCATGTATCGGGATGCGAAGTGATTTTTTCGTGAGATGCAAACTGAACATCACCCCTGCATAAAGTGGAGGGCGGAACAGCACAGCTGTTCCGCCCTCTTTCTGCTGCGATGACGCGTCAATGATAAAGTTACCGTACAAGTTATCCCAGCTTGACTTGCAGCTCCTTCTGTCCTTCCCTGTATTTCGTCCGCAGGTTTGGGGGTTCCTTCTGGTCACAGAATTGTTTGAAAGTCAAAGAAGGCTGATAAAGACCAGAGCACTTGACCACGCCGCTGTGAGCCTTGCGATGAGTTGTGTGCGGCAATGCCGGTGCGTGTAGGGCACAGGGCACACGCCCCACTCAAGCTGCAGGGCACGGTGTGCGAGTTGTGTGCCCCAAGCGTCTAACTCTCCTGAAGCAAAATGTGCAGGCATAGTAGCCGGTCGATTTTAGTGCTGGATAAAGACAGGGGGATGCAAGCCCGCTGAACTCAAGGGGATCGGAGGTGCACCCACGGAGGTCACCTCGGGGATTTGGGCCCGTTTTTGAGCCGATTTGAGCACTGTCTAAAATTGTGAATGTTCTGATAACAAAACGTGGTCCCTGTGGCTGTTTTTCGTTTCTGGGGTATGGTGTGTTGTTGACAAGGAGGTGGAACACCATGCGAGAAATACTGGAAGAACTGTACTATGGGAACACCACGCCATGCGACCGCCAGATCCGTTCTGGTACTTCCCTGATGAAAGCGATGGAGCAGCCGCAGGAATGTGAGGAGAAGCTCACCAAACTGCCGGAGGGCGAGGCCCACAGTCTGCTGCTGCGGCTCATCAACGCGGAGAACGAGATTGGAAGCACTCTGACTCTGGAAAATTTCATCCTGGGCTTCCGTCTGGGGAGTCGTCTGATCCTGGAGTCGCTGGATGTGAGGACGATGGCAGTCTAGTGGAACTGTTCCAAGCACCCGGTGGGCCGCGCAAGACCTGCGACGCAAATCAAAGATAAAACCTCGGAGATGAAACCTACAATTTCCGCCTGCGGTGTCTGAATAGGATCAAGCGGTGGTGGGTATTCACGGTAGAAAGATTTAGATTTATTTTTGAATATTAAGGCTTATAAAAAGAAGGACGGTTGGCCAGGATTCTGGTCAGCCGTCCTTCTCCATTTAGAGATTGGAAGACTTTGCCCCTTTATAATAATATTTTAGGTGATTCCTATGGGTAAATGATACGCAGTTCCACAAAAGTGAATTGGTAGGGGCAATTAGGAGGTTGACGGATTTTATTACAGCACGACTTATACAGGTAGTTTCCGATGTGTGTTGCAATCAAAAATGTAGAGCAGGAAACCAACAGATATACAGGAACCCTTGATATGATTAGTTGACACATAGTTAAAGGGAGTATCGGAGTGAAGGCACTGGTGTATTAGTATTGGTGTCTATCGCGGCGTTGTTCTACGTTGGGTTCAATATCCAAAATGCAGAGGCGGAGGCACGGCATGGATTCCTCACACCATAGGCAGCAATCCTTCCGCATGGCAGGATGCATTACAGTTTTTGGCAAAACTCAATTTTTTCCGCGTTGGGTCCCTCGATCGTGAAAAAGCGGATCCCGTTTTCCCAAAATGGCAGGAAACGGATGCCTTCATTGAGCATGTGGAGATTCAGTTTCTTAGCCAAGGCATATGTAGCCTCAATATCCGTCGTGTTCAACGCAATATGGTCGATGGCACCAGGGTGTCCCACAGCGCAACCATTTTCATAGCTTTCGATAATCAGGTTACCAAGCTGAAGGAAAACAGCTCTGTGTTTGGCGGCCTCATTGTAGGTTTCCAGGGCTGTCGTAAACCCCAGGCTGTGGTAAAACTCGATGGTTTTCTCCAGATCATTGGTGGGAACTGCGACGTGCTGTACTCCGGTAATCCATTTGTTGAAATACATGTGATATACTCCTTTTAATCATTTCTTTTTTGTTGTCTGGATTCCATGGATAAAAACATAGGAGAGGGCAGGCGTCAAAAACGCACAGAACGCCAATGGTGCCGCCTGTAAACTGCTGACTCCCAACAGATCGGCAATATAAAGCCCGGAGACATTCCAGGGAATGAGCGGGCACAATACCGTGGATGTGGTGGTAATGTCACGGGACAGATTGTACCGATCCAGCCCTGGCATTGGCCATAAATGAACCCGCCATTAGAATGGAAAAGGTGTTCGTCCCCAGCATATTGCCCACCACAGCGACCATCTGTGCCGCAGCGGTCAGGCGGGCTGGAGAACTTGCCCGCTTAGTGACTGGGGCAATCAGCGCCTCGATTATCCCTGCCGTGTTGAACGCGCCGATTATTCCGAAGATAAAAATCGTGGTACAGACCGTATTGGCCATGCTCCTGACTTCGCCATGGCTGAGAAGCGCCTGGAGAAATTCACCGTCTCCTGCTATAGAGGCACTGTTCCAGAACACCGAGGCGATACTCTGAAGCTCCACACCCTGCACCAGTACAATTACCGTGCAGGCGGTAAGCACTGAGATCAGCATGGAAAACGCGCGGGAACCTTGCAGACTATCAAGAGCAGCAGAACCAGCATGGGAAGAAAAGATGCCGTATAAATGTGAAAACGACCGGTTAGCTCATTGCACAAATCAGCAATGGATGTTTCCGATAGGCTGCCATCCGCAAATTTCTGTCCCAACAGAAAGTAGAGTCCGGACGCAACGGCGGCAGGCGGAAGGGCAAGCTCTGCCGCCTTTTTACAGTGATTCATGGTCGAAACCCCGCAGACGGCAGCGCTCACATTGGCTGTGGCGGCCATAGGGGTACAGGTTTCTCCCAGAGAAGCACCGCTGAAACCTGCGCCTACTGTCAGCGCCGGTGTGATTCCAAAGCTTTCGCCCACCGCGAACATGGCAATACCAACGGTCCCCAGCGTACCCTAAGCGGTTCCGCAACACGGAGAAAGGAGCAAGTTCAGAAAGAAGGCCGCCATCAAGAACGTGTCCGGCTTGATATACCGCAGGCCATAGTAGATGATGGAGAGATCAGTTCTTGCCGCGGTCCAGGTACTGATGGTCCCTCCGACCAATAGACTCAACAAGACTGCACTCATGCCTTTTTTGATGTACTCTAGTGCACCCTGTTCCAGTTCCGCATAGCTGTAACCCAAACACATGCAGGCGGGAGACACCAGCAACCAGGAGAACAGAAACATCACTTCCAACCGGTCCGAAATGGTCCCAGTATGATGCCACCACACGTTTCTCCCTTTGAGACAGCCAAAATATTTTCCGTATTTATCCGTCCCATCTCCTCGATAGCTCCGGCAGAAAGTCCGGCACAATGGGGAGAGAGGACTGTATTTTCCAGTTCAAACAGTGCCCTATTCCCGGTGGGTTCCATCTCAAACACATCCAAAGCTGCGCCCCGGATAGTACCGCTTTTCAGTGCCTCACAGAGGTCCTCCTCCTGGACTAGGGCTCCTCGGGAGGTATTAATCAGATAGGCAGACGGCTTCATCATATTCAGCGTTTTCCGATTGATGATGCCCCGCGTCTCAGGCAATACCGGCATGTGTAATGTTACAAAATCGCTCTCCCGCAGGATATCCTCCATGCAGGTATCCCGGACAGCGTATTGCTCGGCAAACACACGATCAAAATCTTCCGGCGGAGAATAGGCCAAAACCGTCATGTCAAATCCCCGTGCCCGTTTTGCCACCTCTTTCCCAATGGCGCCGAAGCCCAAAATCCCCAGTGTCTTGTGGTTGACATCGTCGGCGACCCAACCGTTCCAGCCTCCGGAACGAACCGAACGGTCCGCAGTGGGCAGATGGCGAGCGACAGCCAGCATTAGCGCCATGGTTCCGTCGGCCACAGCTTTTGAGTTGGCCCCCCTCACGGTGGTAACCGCGATTTTTCTGTTCCGTGCTGCGTTCAAATCTATATTTTCATAGCTTACGCCGTTTCGGGCGATCAGCTTTAGGCTTTTCGGTGCGTGAGCCAAAAGCCGAGCGTCGTAGTTCTCCGTTCCGGCGATGATTACATCAGTGTCATCCCAGAGTTCTCTGATCTCCCCGCTTGTGAGCTTTCGACTCAGGGGATTGAGAACCACATCTCCCAAGCAATCGGCAATCTTTTCCGCCGCTTGTCTTCCCGCTTCTGTGCAGTACATGGTATCGGTAATAAGAATACGCATGATTGTTCTCCCTAAAAAGGGCATCCATTCTTTTCAGTGGATGCCCTTTTTGTGATTCTATCTGGCAGGCTATTCACTGTTTTAGCAAAAAAATCCTCTCCGCTGGATGTAGTTCCATTTTTCAAACAGCGCCTAACTGGTCAGACAGATACGTCCCGTATTTTTATACTCCGTTTCTCCTGCGGCACTCCGCAAGATAGTCCTGATTCAGCTCCAGACCCAGGCCGGGCTTGTCAGGAATTGTCAGATAGCCGTTGACCGGCTGCGGTGCGTCCAGATAGACGTTATTGACTAGATCCTCGAACATGAACAGCCGCTCCAGCATCGTGCCGTTAGTGGCAGCGGCCACCAGATGCATATGGATGTGCTCCATACCGTGGGGGGCATAGGCCTTGTTCCAGGCCTGAGACATGGAGATGGCACGCAACGTCTCTGTATATCCGCCGATACGGGTGGTGTCGCACTGGATGACGTCTGCGGCATTGTTCAGCAACAGATCGCGAATGCCGTAGCGGGTATATTCGTGCTCACCGGTAGCCAGAGGTATGTCAGTGCCGCGCTTGAACTCCGCCAATCCAGGGATGTCATCGGCAAAGACGGGCTCCTCGAAGAATTCGATGTTATAATCGCGGATGTTGTTGGCAAATTGGATGGCGGTACCGGCTCTCCAGACGTTGTTGGCGTCCAGCATGAAGCCGATGTCGGGACCGATTGCCTCGCGCACGGCGGCCACACGGCGGACATCCTCCATAGGATTTCGACCGCCGTCCACGCCGACCTTCAGCTTGATTTTCTTGTAGCCGCGGGCCACCATCATCTTGGCCTCGTCCACCAGCTCCTCAATGGAATAGCTGGTCCAGCCGCCCGAAGCATAGATAGGCACCACGGGATCGTTGCCGCCCAGCAGACGAAACAGAGGCATATTCAAGACCTTGCCCTTAATATCCCACAGAGCAATATCCACAGCACTGTATGCGCAGAAGGCCAGGCCCTTACGGCCCACGCCGCGCATATAGTGGAAGGTCTCCTTATACAGGGCCTCCGTCTCAAAGGGGTTGCGTCCGATAAACTTGGGTTTGATGGCGTGGCGGATAAATTCACGGATGGCCTCGCCGCCCACCTCATGGTAAGTGACGCCGATGCCGGTAATTCCAACATTGGTCTCGACCTCCACAACGGCGAAGCCGATGGTCTCCACCTGGCGGGTGGAGTCGGCAAAGTTGCCCTTCACACGGGTATCGCACAGGGTGACCTTAATGTCAGTGATCTTTACGTTATTCATATCAATATGCTCCTAGAATACAATTTGTTTATTTTAAGAGATTGGGGATAAAGGTTACGATCTGGGGGACATAGGTAATCAGGAACAAAGTAGCGTAACCTAGGACAACAAATGGAATCACTTCCTTAAACAAGGCCGTCAGTTTGACCTTTGCCACATTGGCGGTCACGAACAGAGTCATGCCGACAGGAGGAGAGATCAGGCCGATGGTCAGGTTGAAGCAGCACAGAACGCCGAAGTGGACGGGGTCGATGCCGAACTGCGTGGCGATGGGCAACAGGATGGGGACCATCATCAGCAGAGCGGGGCTCTGGTCCAGAACACAGCCCAGAATGATCAGGATGATATTGGTGATCAGCAGGAAGACGTAGGGACTGTGAACATTTTCCATGACCACAGAGACGATCTCCTGAGGGATCCGCAAGATGGTGATGGCATAGCTCATTGCGGTGGCAACTGCGATGATGAACATGGTGTTGGCCGTAGTCTTGGCCGTGTTCAGACAGCACTCAACCAGACTTTTCCATGTAATCTGCTTCTTGCAAAAGGCGACAATCAAGGCATAGAATACGGCGATGGCGCTGGACTCAGTCGCGGTGAAGATGCCCGTGGTGATACCGCCCATGATAATGAGGGGCATACCCAGGGCGGGCAGAGAATCCCAGAAAACGACCAGGACGTCCCTGACGGGGGTGCGCTTCTCCCGGCGAGGATGCTTATGCTTCACGGCAAAGTAGTAGCACAGGGCCATTTCGCAAATGCCCAAGAGGACTCCGGGCCCGATGCCGCCCAGGAACATATCAGAAATGGATACGTTGGCGGCACACACGGCGTAAATAATCATAATTCCGCTGGGCGGGATGATGGGACCGATGATGGCGCTTGCCGCAGTGATCGCGGCGGCGTATTCTTTCCGGTAGCCGGCCTTCTCCATCATTTCGATCTCGATCTTACCCAGACCGGAGGCATCGGCGGTAGCAGAACCGGAAATACCGGCAAACAGCATACTGCCCAAAATGTTGACATGTGCCAGACCACCGCGGATGTGCCCAACCAGGGCATCACACAGCTTAACGATGCTCATGGTCAGGCCGCAGCGGCTCATAATCTCTGCCGCAAAGATGAACAGGGGGATGGCCAGATAGGTAAAGTTATTGATGCCCGCATACATCTTCTGTGCAAGCGTGATCAGCGGACCGTTCCCGACCTCAAACGCGGCAATGGTCAGAAAACCCATGGAAAAGCCGATCGGAACACCTAAAAGGAGCACGACCAGAAACAAACCAAATAATACTGCAGCGAGCATACGTTACTCCCCCTTCCCCGTGGACTGCGCAGCGGCCTCATGCTCATGGATGAATTTTTCATAAGCAAGCTGCTCTTCAGCGGTCAGTTCGCCATCCGCCTCTTCGACCTGTCTGCCCACGAAGGGGAGCAGCTCGCCGCAGATGACACCCAGGACATCAACAATAGCCTCGTAGGTCATCAGAATACAGCCCAGAAACGGTGCGCCATACACCATGTATCCAGGCAGATGCAGGCTGGCGGTATGGTAATTGCTGACGGACTGAATGGATTCCCAGCCGAACCTCAGGCCCACAAACAGGAAGATGAAAACGACCACTCTGGTGAGCAGATACAGGACCATCTTGCTGCGGGGCTTCAGACGGTCATACAGGAAATTGACGGATGCCATGGAATTTTCTTTATAGCAGATCCCCACGGCCAGATAAGTCATCCACACCAGGAAATTCTGAGCCAGCTCATTTGTCCAGGTCATAGAGAAGCTGACAAAATGCACCAGAACGAAGCGGTACAGGACCTGCAAAAACAGATCCAGCGCGCTGCCCAACACCAAAAGGACCAGGATGACTTTCAGGACCTTATCGATCATGTCAGACACCCTGCTGCAGGAGCGATAAAGTGTTTTGATGATATTCATTCGCAATAATCTCCTATAGTTTTGAAGTCCATAAAGCTTGAAAAGGCCCGCCTATCAACCGGCGCAATGATAGACGGGCCTTTTCAGACATTACTTTACGAAGTGAAATTTCTTATGGAACGGGCGATCAGCCGCGAACTGCGTCAATGGCGTTCAGCAGCTCGTCCACGATCTCGTCGCCCAGCTGGCTCTTAACGTACTCGACGCAGGGATCGCGCATAGCGTCGTGCCAGTCCGCAAGTTCCTCTTCGGTAGGCTCATAAACACTCATACCCAGCTCCTGCAGCTTGGCAACACCATTGTCGTTCAGCGTCGTGCAGACGGCAGCGGCCTCAGGGGTGACGGTGGCGGCGGCATCGGAAACGACCTTCTGCAGGTCCTCAGGAAGGTTCTGCCAAGCCGCCTCGCTGATGCAGAAGGTCACGACGGAGGCCACATGCTTGTCCAAGACCATGTATTTCTGGACTTCATAAGTTCTGTCGTTCAGGATGTTGACAGGGGGGTTCTCCTGGCCGTCAACGGTACCGTTCTGCATAGCAGTGTACATTTCACTGCCAGGCATGGGAACGGGGTTGGCGCCGATGGCCTCGACCATTTTCTCATATACGGCGCTGGGCATAACACGGAAGGTAACGCCCTTGGCGCTGTCAACGGTGGTCAGTTCCTTGTTAGAGGTAGTGAAACTGCGCATACCATTACAGAATGCGGACAGAACACGAACGCCGGACTCCTTGGCCACGTTGTCCCAGAAATTCTGGCCCCACTCGCTGGCGAGAACGGCGTCACACTCCTCCTCGTTGGCAAACAGGGCGGGGCAGGCCAGCATCATGGTGCTCGGGCTGATCGTATTCAGGATAGTACTGTTTACACAGGTCATTTCCAGAGAGTTGTTGGCCAGACTGGCCACGTTATCCTCCTGGGAGCCCAACTGAGCGGAGGGGAAGATCTCCACGGTAATCCGACCGTTACTGTTGGCCTCGACCTCCTCCTTGAAGCGCTCGACCCAAGTAACCTCGGCGCTTTCGGAACGGTCAACGTTGCCTTGCTGCATACCCAGCTTCAGAACGTAGGTTTCCTCTGTGGAAGCAGTCCCGGAGGAAGCAGTGCTTTTGTCAACGGAAGCAGGGGCGTTGGAGGAAGGGTTCCCGCCGCAGCCGACTAGAGTGAAACACAGAGAGAGCGCCAGAGTAAGTGCAGTCAGTCTTTTCATTTTTTGATCTCCTCCCAATCTTTTTGTAGAATGATCATATGATTTTGATTTTATTGTCCGACAAACTAATCACAGGATTAAGATACTATAAATTCGATCTTTTTCATAGTGTCAAAAATTCTAAATTTTATCTTCAATTTTTGTGCAAAATATTTTTTATATTAGAAATTAAATTTAAAATTGCAAGATACTGGAAAATTACGGCTATTTATTTTGATAAGATTGTTTGACAATTGATTGTTCTTATTGTAATATAATTCTATTCCAGTCAACCAACATAAGGGGCGATACATGATATGCAAGCAATTGACAAAGTTTCGGTCGTCCAGCAGGCAGTTGAACAGCTGAAAACATATATCAGCTCAAATGATCTGGAGGTGGGACAAAAACTGCCTACCGAGAAGGAGCTGTGTGCACAACTGGCCATTGGCCGGGGCAGCCTCAGAGAGGCCCTGCGGATCCTCGCTGCCACAGGATATGTCTCTCAGCAACCCGGCCGAGGTGCCTTCGTCATGCGCACCAAAGACGTCAGTCACGACAAAGACGTGATCAACTGGTTTGAGACCCACGAAGTGCAAATGAAAGATTATCTGGAAGTGCGCACGGTATTCGAGCCTCTGGCCACCAAGCTGGCCATCAGCCGCTGCACGGACGAGGATTACAAGAAGCTCGAGGGCATCCACAAATGTTTTAAAGCAGCTGTAGAGGCCAATGACTTTGACCACATTTTGCTGGAAGAAGGCAATTTTCACGAAACCATTATCAAGCTGTCCGGCAACGAACTGCTGATCAATATTTTCAAGCTGATGCAGCAACCCATGATGAATTTCCGTTATCGAAGTCTTTCTTTGCCCAATGCACCTCAGGATGCGTTAAAACCCCACACGCAGATCCTTCAGGCTTTCGATCTCCGCGATCCCGATTATGGAGAAGCATGCATGCGCAAACACGTCACATTGGGCATCAAGAATCTGAATCTCTCCAAAAAAAATTACCACAGGGATACCACTCCCCCATCAACACAGGAATGACAGGAGGAGGCTATATGTTGTTGCAGGATAAAATCGCAGTTGTCACCGGTGCTAACCGCGGCTTAGGAAAGGCGGTCGCCCTTCGCTTCGCGGAAGAGGGGGCCAAAGTTATGCTAGTGGGACGAAACACGGAGGCTCTGCAGGCCGTCCAGAAAATGATTGAAGCAAAAGGCGGCGCTGCGGAAGTGTTCTGTGCGGATGTAACAGACCCGGCGGCAGTTGATAAAATGGCCGCGCAGATCGACCAGTCCCACGGCAGGGCAGATATTCTGGTCAACAATGCGGGGATCTCCATCGAACAGCCGTTGAACGACATGAGCATCGAGACCTGGAAGCAAATCATTGACACGAATCTTAACTCCGTCGCGGTGGTGATCAAAGCGTTTTTGCCCATAATGATCCGTCGAAATTCCGGAAATATCGTAAACGTCGGTTCTGGAGCCGGGCTGCGCGGCTTGCCCGGAAGTTGTGCATACTCTGCGTCCAAGGCCGGCGTTATCTGCCTGTCCCAGGCTTTGGGTGACGAAGTCCGCCGCTATGGCATACGAGTCAATGTGATTTGCCCTGGTCCCATTGACACGGAGTTGTTCCAGCTGTCTGAGCGGCGGGAATACCTCTTGAAAAATGGCGGGGATGTCTTCTCACCAGAAAGCGTGGCGAACAGCATTCTATTTTTGGCCTCTGAGATGTCCGGCGGCATGAACAGCCAGATACTGACCATGCGCGGCATCAACCGCTGGTAAGCGCCCATGAGCTTTCAGATCACCACCATGATTGAAAACGAATCCCCAACGGATCGTTTCTCTGCTGAGCACGGGCTCAGTCTGCTGATTGAAACGGACGGTTTCCGGATGCTGTACGATACCGGGGCATCCCCGCCTTTCTGCCCAACGTCCGGGCCATGGGAAAGAGCCTTGACGGTTTGGATGCTGTGGCCCTCAGCCACAGCCATTACGACCACACTGGCAGGATCTTTTCCTTGCTCCTGTCTCCATATTGCCCCCGTCGTCTATTACGGCGCACATTTTTTGATGGGCGTTACGTCAAAAAGCAGGACGGCATGCTGGATATTGGCGCTGACATTATGCCCGAGCTGTTTCCCTGTTGCGGCGTCTCCGGTGTCATTGTGGGCTCTGCGCCCGTGAAGCTGCACGAAAATAGGCGCCATACCACAAAGAGAGCGGCGGCAACCAGGTGCCCCTCAAGGATCGGTAAAGATCACCGGGAGCGGTTATATGCTCCCAGTCTTTTTATGCAGCTTATGAAGCATCGTTTTTTTCGGTATTTCTTCCGTAAATTTTGATGCCCAAGTCTGGATGGCCTGATGAACAGTACATTCGCAGCCACCTTTTCGCTGACAGAACTTATGCTGACAACCATTCTCTACCCAGCAGGGGGACCTCCACATTTTACAAATGAGGCGCTAAACGCTTGTTATACTAACGTGATTTACCTATCCTGACCCATTGACCCGCCGTATTAGTGGGCAACTGGTGCTCAGTAAACGCAGATACATAGCGGGAGCAATTGTAGGTTGCCATTATCTCTCCCACGCCCTGTCCTTCGTTTTTTCTGCTGTTCCACGTTCTGAGGCTGTTGTTCCCGCTGTGTCTCCTTCAACTGATCCCAACTAGATCGTGCATCATAGTTAGCTTTCGGTACAGAGTAAGCATTGATAGAAGTGTGTACAAATACTTTGGAAATGCTAAATTTGACTATTAAGTAATTGAAAAATCTTTTCAGGAACGAAATGCACACGTATATGGTCTAACAGCCATGTATGTGTGCTCTGGGAGGCAGAGCGACGGATTGCCAGATGGCATAATCTGCTGTTTTGGGTTGCTGCGCTCACTCCAAAAGGCTGCCACGCCTGGCGGCTCGGTCGGCGCCTCAAAGCAGTTCACACTTTGAGGCTGCCACCGGCGACCCGCGCCTCTTGCGCCTTGTTGCCGCAATGCCCACTTTTATCACCCTCTCCTCATACCCCTTTTGTTTTCCAGGGGGACACTCAGAAAAACGTATTAAAAAGGGACACCGCCTTACCGCAGTGTCCCTTTTCGCCCATTTTGCTGAAACTCTCGCCCATATGGCAGTCAATCCGATTTTTTCTTCTTTCCTGATCCAGCCTTGGCTAAAACAAGGCGGGGGTGCAAATCGCTCAAGTCTTAACTTCAAAGCATTGCCCTACTGCCACTTTGCTTTATACGTATATGAGCTCCTTATCTACAGCTTCCATCGCACTGACTCGAATATTGTTCATCTTACCGATCCATGCCATTTGGTCGGTGGCTTTCATTGTTTCAGTGATCTCCTGCGCCTCGGCCATCTGTTGGATGATAGTGTCCATCAGCTCTTGCGCTTGCTGGTCAATGCCGGCGAGATAGGCATTCAGTTTCCCGCTCAGCAGCAAAGCATTATATAATGCGGGACGGTACTCTTTGAGATACCGTTTGTGCCGCTGCCCCCATACGCCGACAGCCTGTTTTTCTTCAGTAGGTGCAGTCACGCATGGGAGATAATAATCGCCGGTCAGTTCATACCACAAGCCGTTATCCTCGTTAAAAATATACTTATCCATATTGAGATCCTCCGCTGTCATATATTCGCACATACATCACAGTTCCCCGATTGCCACAATTTCTTATATCTTGTTGTGGGATTTTCCTGCCCTTGTTTCTGCCCTTATGGACGGTCAGGGCAAGAGTAAACTCGTGTGAAATCGAATAAAGGGATAAGGCGAACACACTGCGGAAAATCCTTTATTTTCAAGGCTTTCAGCGGATTGCATTAAATACCTATGGCGAACGATAATCGATCATAAAATAGTGGTATTCAAATCAGGATTTAACAGAGGGGCATGGTAGTATGAAAAAAACAATAGCTTTGATATCCCTACTGGTTTTAATGCTTTGGCTGGTCGGCTGCAACAAAAAAACGGTCAATATCAATTTTCCATTTGAGGTTGGAGATGTTGAAACCATTGAACTGTACCGCTATGTGGGAGCACCTGTTTCAGCAGAAAAGAAAGTTGTTGATGCAGAAGAAACTATAAAAGACCTGTATGATATGTTCGAGGGGTTGACCTTAGAACTCAAAGAAGTAGAAGAAACCACAGGAGCAAAGATAACCAGTTTTAGATTTAATCTATCCGACGGAACGACCTACGAATTGATTTATGGCTGCTATGGAGTAAAGACTGGCAATCTAAAATCCTCAACAGGCAATTTTGAATACTTTACGAGTGCAGACATTGGAGCTTATTGGAGCGATATTGACCTTGAAGCAGTTGCCGTTGAAGAAAGCGAGCTGCCGAAGTAAGCTGCCTCGTTTTAATTTTTGGACTGGCTTGTATTGAAAAAGTGCATACTAAATTTTCATCATCAGTGTGTTGGTATGTGCCTTTTGAGGTTTGCAGCATGCAGGTCAAATATAGACTAGGGAAAAGCTCCACCTGTTCAAGGGTGGAGCTTTTTCTGTGCATTTCGGCGAATAAATCGTTGGGCAGGCCTAAATAAGTCCAAATGGGACAAAGGAAAACCATGTGTCGCCAACCGCCCGCGGCGGGGGAGCGGGGAGGGGGAGATCAGCCCCGGGGGAAGGGGCAGCGGGCCTCCAGGGCCACCCAGCCGTTCTTCTCCCGCCGGCCGGTGAGGGTCAGACCCTGGCGGACCAGGGCCTCCTCCACCTCGTGAGCGCGGGTGTCGATGATGCCGGAGCACAGGAACACCCCATCCTCCGCCAGCAGAGCGGGGACCTGAGCGGACAGGGGGATGATCACGTCGGCCACGATGTTGGCCAGCACCAGATGATAGCGCTGACAGGCCAGCTGGGCGGCCAGCGCCCGGTCGGAGAGGATATCTCCCGCCCGGACGGTATAGCGGTCCCGGCCGATGCCGTTGAGGGCGGCATTCTCATAGGCCACATCCACCGCTTTGGGGTCGATGTCCACCGCGGCGGCGGTGCTGGCACCCAAGCACAGAGCAGCGATGGAGAGGATGCCGCTGCCGCAGCCCAGGTCCAGCACGGGCCGGCCGGTGAGGGTGTGCTCCTCCACCCCCTCCAGGCAGAGCTGGGTGGACGCGTGGGAGCCGGTGCCGAAGGTGAGGCCGGGGTTGAGGTACAGGGGGCTGCGGCCCTCTGGAACGGGCTCATCCCGCATCCACTCGGGCACTACATAGAGGCGCCGGCCGACCTCCAGAGGTTTATAGTACTTCTGCCAGCTGTACGCCCAATCGTTGTCCGTCAGGGGGGTGACGGTGTACTCCGCGTCCAGGCCACGTGTGTACTGCTCCAGCTGGACCCGGCCGGCCCCGTCGTCGGTGACGTAGAACTTCACCCGGGTGACGCCCCGCATCCGGTCCATCAGCTCCTGGTCCACATAGTCCCAGTACTGCCGGTTCTGCTCCAGAAACTGCTGGAACTCCCCCTCATCCTCGATGACCAGCCCGGTCATGCCCGCGGCGGTCAGCTTGGCGGTCACCTCGTCCAGGCGGTCCGGGGTGGTGTTGACGGCCACTTCCAGCCATTTGATCTCGTCCATGGAGACGCTCCTTTGTGATGAAAATAGAAGTTGGCTCAGCGCTGAGTGCCCAGATAAAACAGAGCCAGGGTGCCGGGGCCGGAGTGGGCGCCGATGACGGGGCCCACATAGTTGATGCGGATGTCCTGGGTGCCGAAGCGCTCCCGGACCATCTGGGCCACGGCCTCCGCGTCCTCCAGGCAGTCGCCGTGGCTGATGAAGACGGTCTGTTTCCCCGCCTCGGTGACGGTCTTCTCCATCTTGTCTACCAGGGCCTTCAGGGAGGACTGCCGGCCCCTGGCCTTGCCGGTGTTGATGAGGTGCCCCTCGTCGTCCACGTGGAGCACAGGCTTGATCTGGAGCATGGAGCCCACCACGGCGGTGGTGGCGGAGATGCGCCCGCCCCGCTTGAGGAAGTGCAGGTCATCCACCGTGAACTGGTGGCAGAGGGAGAGCTTGTTGGCCTCGGCCCAGTCCCGGACCTCCTCGATGGTGCGGCCCTTCTTCCGCTCCTGGGCGGCGTACCACACAAGCAGCCCCTGGCCCAGGGAGGCGCACAGGGTGTCCACAGTGTACAGCTTCCGCTCCGGGTACTTCTCACTCAGCTCCTCCACCGCCAGCTTGGAGGACTGGAAGGTGGCCGACAGACCGGAGGAGAAAGCCAGTACCAGCACGTCCCGGCCAGCCTGGAGCAGGGGCTCGATGGCCTCCACATACTGGTTCATGTTGACTGCGGCGGTGGTAGCCACCTCGCCGGCACGGAGGCGCTGGTAGAAGAGATGGGGGTCCATCTCCCGGTTGTCGGGGTAGTTGTGGTAATCGGCCCCGCCGATGGTGAAAGTGAGGGGAAGTACCTGCACGTCCGCAGCCTGGGCCATCTCTCCGCTCAGGTCGGCGGAGGAGTCGGTGAGAATGATGAAGTCGGACATAAGATTGACCTCCTGATATTTGAACTGGAGCGGTGCCGCTCCGAAGGGATCGCGATGAGATCACTTTTTTGCCTTTTTTGGGGCCTCCTCGCACGGGGGCTGGAGGATATCCAGGATGCGTGCACAGGCCAGCTGGCTGGCATAGCTGCGCAGGGCCAGGTCCAGGGCCAGGCGGGGCAGGTCCTCGGGGGCGGCCTGGGGTGGCAGGGATTGGGCGGTCTCATTCAGCGCCCGGTCCAGGGCCTGGAGGAAGTAGGCGTACAGCTCCTCCGGCGGCTTCTCCCGCTTTTCCCCAGCGGAGATGAGCACCTTCATGTCCCGCACGGAGAGCACCCGCTTCAGGGCGCACACGGCGGTGAGGTAGCCCAGATGGATGGGACCGTACCGCTTCCCGTCCGCCCGGGGGACCAGACCGTCCTTGATATAGTTGTTGACCATGGCAGAGGTGAGGACCTCGCCGTCGTCGAAATGGATCAGCTGGCGGGGCATGTAGGAGATGATCTGATCCATGTAAAGGGCCAGATCAGGCAGCTCCGCCCAGGGGGTGGGACGCTCCTGCTCCAGCCGCTGCTTCAGGTCCAAAAGCTCATCCAAGGGAGAGCCCCCTTTCAAAAGTGGTTATCGTTAGTATATCACAAAATAACAGATACTGCAAAGGAAGATCACACAGACCCGCCTTTTTTCTCCTGACGCTCCTTCTGACGCTGGCGCAGCCGCTCCAGGGCCTGCTTGTGGTCGATGGAGCGCATCTGGGGGAAAGCCCGCAGCAGGCGGCGTTGACCGAAGGTGTGGCGGTCCAGCAGCTCGCTCAGGGATTTGCGCAGCTGTTCCAGCTCCTCCAGACGCTGGGCCCGGCGCAGCGCCAGATCCAGCTGATATTCGCTGCGCTGCTCGGCCAGCTCCTCTTTCCAACTGGCCAGATCCTCCATCAGATCCTCACGCCGGTCGGCCAGGGACTCCTTCCAGTCCGCACCTTTCTCGGCTGCATCCAGCACCCGGTCAGCCAAATTTTCGCCCAAATCATTGGAGAGAGCCTTGATACGGCCGGCCAGCTCGTCGATTTGGCCCAGGCTGCGGTTGATCCGGGCGATGGTGCGCACGGTGGCGGTCAGGTCCACCGCCATGACAGAGACGAAGCAGGCCAGCAGGACCAGGCCCAGGGTGTGGGGGATGTGGAGGATAAGCCATAGCACCGAGGGGTGGATGATCTCCATCACCAGCAGGCAGGCCAGCCCCCAGGCCAGGGAGAAGCGCAGGCAGATATAGCCGCCCAGGTTGAAAGGCTCGTTGGTGTAGTCCCACCAGCGCTGATGGAAAAGCTTCTCCAGCGCGAAGCCAACCCCCAGTTCCAGCAGGGAAGTGAGGAGCACCGAGCCCAGAAAGAGCAGGAGTGTGTTCTCCATAAGAGGGGTGAGGCAGAGGACCACGATGACCACGCCAAAGCCGTAGATGGGACAGACCGGGCCGTTGAGAAAGCCGCGGTTGACAAATTTACCGGTGTTCAGGGCGAAAAAGCAGACCTCCAGGCACCAGCCGAGAAAGGAATAAATAAAAAAGATCCATAAAAACAAATAAAAAGAATGCAAAAGATACCTCCTGCCCTCAGGCTGCGTGGGATGCGTCCATGTCTGTCTGTTAAGAAGTATAGCCGATTTGCCGGGGAAAGTCCAGAAAATTTGTGGGAATACTTGACAGGACGAAAAGGACAGAGTAAAATAATTAGAACTTCAAACTATTTGAAATTCAAAGAAAAATACTTGTCGGCGGAGAGGGGGAGAGCCCGGTGACAGCGGAGCAGGAGCGCTATTTCAAGAGCTTTTTGGACCACATGTTCGACCATATCATGGATCTGGAGGAGCGGGCCCTGCACCACGTGGGGGCGGATGACCTCTCCGTGCGGGAACTGCACGTGCTGGATGCAGTGGGGGAGCGGATGGCGGACGGCCGCAACACCATGACAGGCATCGCCGACGGCCTCTCCATCCAGGTCAGCTCGCTGACGGTAGCGGTGAACACTCTGGTGCGGAAGGGATACCTGGTCCGGGAGAGGGAGAACCGGGACCGGCGGGTGATACGGGTCCTGCTGACTGAGAAGGGGGCGGAGGCCAGCCGGGTCCATACCCAGTTCTATGGCCGGGTAGTCCACCGGGTATGCAGCCGTCTGAATGAGGAGGAGTCCCAGGTGCTGGTCCAGTGCCTGCGTCAGCTGGACGAGCTGTTCGACTCGTTGAAGCGGCCGGGGAAGACCGGCGTCAGTGAAAAAAAGGGAGGTTCTTGACCATGTCCGTTCAGATCCTGACCGACAGCACATCCGATATCCTGCCGGAAGAGGCGGAGCAGAAGGGGGTGCGAGTGGTCCCGCTGCTGGTGAACTTCGGGGAGGAGGCCTTCCGGGAGAATGTGGAGATCACCCACCAGGAGTATTTTCGACGGCTGGCCCAGGCGGAGAGCCTGCCGACCACCAGCCAGCCCACCCCCCAGGACTTCCTGGCCCATTTTGAGCAGGTACAAGACGCGGGGGACAGCCTGGTGTGTGTGCTGCTGGCTTCCAAGCTCAGCGGCACTTTCCAGAGCGCTCAGCTGGCCAAGGAGCTCAGCGGCTACGACGAGATCTATATCGTGGACTCCCAGCAGGCCCTGTGCGGGCTGCGAATGCTGGTAGACTTTGCCTGCGTGCTGCGGGATGAGGGGCTGTCCGCACGGGAGATCGCGGAGCAGGTGGAATCCGCCAGCCACCGGGTGCGCCTGTTCGGCATCGTGAACACCCTGGAGTATCTGCATAAGGGGGGACGCCTGCCCGCCTCCATGGCGGTGGTGGGGACGCTGCTGAAGGTGAAGCCCCTCATCACCCTGCGGGAGGGAGAGGTGGGCATCCTGGGCAAGGGCCTGGGGGTCAAGAACGGCCTGGACAACCTGCTGAAGCTGATGGGGGACGAGATCCATCCTGAGCCCCGTCTGCCCCTGTACTTTGGATATACCCAGACCCACAACCTCTGTGACCAGCTGCGGGAGCGGGTGGTGGAGAAGTATCACCCGGCCCGGGTGGAGCAGAATTCTGTGGGGGCTGTGGTGGGTACCCATGTGGGCCCCGACGGAGCCGTAGTGGTCTACCTGGATCAGGAATAATATTTTGCGGGATTGCGGAAAAAGCCGCCCCTTTCGCCAGCTTGGCGGAGGGGGCGGCTTTCGCTGTTCCCTGCAGGCCTGCATTTCCATGGAAGGCCGCCCCCCTCATTTATGGAGGTATGCGCCGTGCCGCCTTTCCCGAGAGAAGGCCTTTCGGGCGGCCCACAATTTTTTCAAAAAAATAGGGCCGGCCTATTGACAAAAGGAAAATGACTGTTATACTGTATATATAGTATATATACAATATGACCCGAGAGAAAGGATAAGCGCTCCCCTGGGCGGGCCGGCGGCGGGCCGGACGCCGCACGCCTGGTCTGGCGGGGTGCTTATAAGGTGCCGCAAGTGGACATCATCATCAGTAATTCCAGCGGAAAGCCGATCTACGAACAGATCGCGGACCAGGTCAAGGAGCAGATCATGGCAGGCGCGCTGGCGGCAGGGGACGCCCTGCCTTCCATGCGCCTGCTGGCCAAGGAGCTGCGGATCTCCGTCATCACCACCAAGCGGGCCTATGAGGAGCTGGAGCGGGACGGATTCCTGGAGAATGTGCCGGGAAAGGGGTGCTTTGTAGCCCCTCAGAACCGGGAGCTGCTGCGGGAGGCCCAGCTGCGCCGGGTGGAGGAAAAGCTCACCCAGGCCATCGAAGAGGCCCGACGCGGGGCGGTGTCTCTGGAGGAACTGAAGGAAATGCTGACAGAGCTGTATCAAGAGGTGTAAAGCGATGGAAAACATCATTGTCGCAGAGGGACTGCGGAAGGAATACGACGGATTTGCCCTGGAGGATGTCTCCTTCCGGGTCCCCGGCGGAGCCATCATGGGGCTGATCGGGGAAAACGGGGCGGGCAAGACCACCACCATCAAATGCCTGCTGAACCTGGTCCGGCGGGACGCCGGGACCGTCACCCTGCTGGGGATGGATGATCTGGAGGGGGAGAAGGAGATCAAGCAGGATGTGGGAGTAGTGCTGGACGAGTGCTTCTTCCATGACAGCCTGCGGGCAAAGGACGTAGGCGTCATTCTGGCGCCGGTGTACCGGGGGTGGGACGAGGAGCTCTACCGCCGGTATCTGAAGAAATACAAACTGCCGGAGAAAAAATTTATCAAGGAATACTCCCGGGGCATGAAAATGAAGCTGGCCCTGGCGGCGGCCCTGGCCCACCGGCCCCGGCTGCTGATCCTGGACGAGGCTACCGCGGGGCTGGACCCGGTGGTGCGGGATGAGATCCTGGACGAGTTCCAGGGCTTTATCGAGGACGAGGAGCACGCGATCCTTATTTCCAGCCATATCACCAGCGACCTGGAGAAGATCGCAGACTATATCACCTACATCCACCAGGGCCGCGTGGTGCTCTCGGACAGCAAGGACGCCATTCTGGAGCACTATGCCAAGCTGGGCTGCACCCAGGCCCAGCTGCGGGACATCCAGCCCGGAGATCTGGTGCGGGTGCGGAAGGGCAGCTTCGGCTGTGAAGCGCTGGTACGGGACCGGGCGGCCTTTGCCCGGAAATACCCCGGCCTGATGCTGGACCGGGTGACGCTGGAGGATATCATGCTCTTGATCGGAAAGGGGGAGTCGGCATGACCGGCCTGATGATGAAGGATGCCCTTGTGATGCGGAAGACCCTGAGGCTCTATGCCCTGTTCCTGTTGTTCTACTCCGGATTGGCCGTGCTGGGCGTTTTCCCCATGTCCATGGCCCTGGCTATGGTGGAGGTGATCGTGATGGTGCTGCCCATCTCCAGCTTCAGCTATGACGAGGCGGCGAAGTGGGACCGGTACGCAGCTGTGCTGCCCGTGGGACGTACCGCTGTGGTAAAGGCCCGGTATCTCTTCCTGCTGCTGGTGCTGCTGGCGGCGGCGGCCATCGGGCTGGTGGGGAGCATCCTGGCCTCCCTGCTGGCACGGGAGGATCTGGGGGAGCTGCTGGCCACCCTGCTGGTCTCTATGGGTTTGGGGCTGATGATCGCGGACATTATGCTGCCGGTGGTCTATCAGCTGGGGCCGGAGCGGGCCCGGCCTTGGATGTATGTCATCATTTTTGCCCCTATCGTGGTGCTGCTGGGGGGCGCCAAGCTGGGCCTCTTCGATGGGATAGACCTGTCCTGGCTGGATCAGCTGCCCGAGCTTGCTGTCCTGGGGGTCTTTGCCCTGGTGCCACTGGTGCCCCTGGTGGGGATGCTCCTGTCCTGCTGGATCTCCTGCAGGATCTACGCCAGGAAGGAGTTCTGAGGTGGACTGGGCGCGGGCGTCCCTGTGGGGCGGAAAGGCGCTGGGGCTGGCGCTGGCTCTCCTCTGTCTTACCAGGAGCATTGAGCCGGACGGTCCGGCGGCCTGGGGAATAGCGGCCGGGGGTGTCCTCCTGATCCTCTGGGGCGGGGGCCGGGGCGGAAAATGAGCGCGCCGGAACGGCGGGCCCCTTGCGCCCGGCCCGGACCCCGTGGTACAATAAAAGGAGAATACAGGGAAAGGGAGCGTGAGCGCCGTGACGACACAGGAGGCGATCCGAGAGCTGCAGAATATCCGCCAGTACTGCGCGGCCAAGTCCATCCCAGCGGTGGATTTTGCCCTCAAAGTGCTTCGGGAGAAGCTGGAGCAGGAGGAAAAACAGTAAAAAGACAGGAAAAAGCCCCGGCATCCGAAAATGCGGATGCCGGGGCTTTTCACTTGAGGGAAATAAGATGGCCGGAAAAGAGCTGGGTCATGCGGCGCGGTGGGACTGGCCGGGGGAGAGCTGCTTCATGATAAACAGGAAAGCCAGCATGAGTACGATGCCCACAGGCAGGGCAATGAAGGGGGTCTGCACGAAACCGGCCACAATATAAGTGACAAAGGAGATGACCGCACAGGAGATGGCGTAGGGAAGCTGCGTGGACACGTGGTTCACGTGGTCGCACTGAGCACCGGCAGAGGCCATGATGGTGGTGTCAGAGATGGGGGAGCAGTGGTCGCCGCACACAGCGCCCGCCATGCAGGCGGAGATGCAGATGATGCCCAGGGGATTGTCCAGGGGGAAGACGTTCTGCACGATGGGGATCAGGATGCCGAAGGTGCCCCAGCTGGTGCCGGTGGCAAAGGCCAGGCCGCAGCCGATGAGGAACACAATGGCGGGCAGGAAGTTCTGCAGGCTCTCCGCATTGTTGTACACAAAATCACGGACAAAATATTTGGCGCCCAGGGAGTCGGTCATGGACTTCAGAGACCAGGCAAAGGTGAGGATGAGGATGGCGGGGACCATGGCCTTGAAGCCCTCAGGAACGCAGGACATCATCTCCTTGAAGGACATGGACCGGCGCACGGTGTAGTAGATCAGGGCGAAGAGCAGGCCGAAGGCAGAGCCGAACATCAGGCCCACGGAGGCGTCCGAATTGGAGAAGGCAGAGACAAAGTCGGTACCGGAGAAGAAGCCGCCGGAGTAGATCATGCCGATGACGCAGCAGACGACCAGCACCGCGATGGGCAGCACCAGGTCCATGACCGTGCCCTTGGTGTCGTCGATCTCCTCATCCAGCATGGCATAGGGGTTGGAACCGGAGAAGAGGTCGTTGTTCTCAATGGCGTTGCGCTCGAACTTGGCCATGGGGCCGAAATCCACCTTCATCAGGACCAGACCCAGCATCATTACGATGGTGAGCAGGGCATAGAAGTTATAGGGGATGGCCCGGATGAACAGGGTCAGACCCTGGCCGTCCTCCGCAAAGGCAGAGACGGCGGCCGCCCAGGAAGAGATGGGGGCGATGATGCACACCGGGGCAGCGGTGGCGTCGATGATATAAGCCAGCTTGGCCCGGGACACATGATGCCGGTCGGTGATGGGGCGCATCACACTGCCCACGGTGAGGCAGTTGAAGTAATCGTCGATGAAGATCAGGCAGCCCAGCACGATGGAGGCCAGCTGAGCGCCCACCCGGCTCTTGATGTTCTTCTTGGCCCAGCGGCCGAAAGCGGCGGAGCCGCCCGCCTTGTTCATCAGGCACACCATGGTGCCCAGGATGACCAGGAAGATCAGGATGCCCACGTTGTAGCTGTCAGACAGGACGGAGACGATGCCGTCGCTGAACACGTGGACGAGGGTGCCCTCAAAGGCAAAGTTGGAGTAGAGCAGGCCGCCCACCAGGATGCCGATGAACAGGGAGGAGTAGACCTCCTTGGTGATCAGGGCCAGGGCGATGGCGATGACCGGGGGCAACAGGGAGAAGGCGGTGTTGTAAAAGCTGCTGGGGGACTGGACATAGCCGGTCCCGCCGCAGGTGGCACACACATTGGTCCCGCCGCAGGACTCGCACTGTGGGTCCAGGCCGTAGCACACCATACAGGCGGTGCTGGTGCCGCAGTCGGGACACTCGATCATCTTGCTGCCCGGCTCGTCGGTGGGGTTGGAGGCGAAGACGGAGGTGGTCAGGGCCAGCAGCAGCATGACCACCAGCACCGCCCGTGTGATCCAGGTGCGTCGCGTTCTCATAGAAATCGTTCCTTCCTTTCTTTTGATCCACACACATCCCAGCTGAAGCGGCGGTCAGACAAAAGAAAAGGCCATGGCGCGCGATCCCGGAGCGGCCATGGCGAAGGGGGGCGGTCTGGCGGCGAAAACAGGCCAGACGGCAGGCCCCCCTGGATAGCGCTCCACTTGCAGTGACAGTCCGGGGGATCTTCTCCCCCGGCCCAGGAGGGGACGCCCAGGCAGGCGGCCCGACCTTCGGCGGCGTTCCCTCTCCCCCGGGACGGCTACCTGGCCTCTGTCCCGGCGTACGCATGAACGCCGCGCCTCTATCCGACACGATTCAGTTGGAAGTGCAAGTATCCTACCACGCCTCTGTCAAAAAGTCAAGGCATTTGACGGGCGGTTTGGGAAAAAACGAGAAAAAAGTCAGCTGTGGGACATGAAAAAGGTGAAAGTCCCGGTGGCCACGGTTTCACCGGACACATTGGTCAGCTCCACCTGGATGACGGAGAGGTGGTAGCCCATCTTCTTCGGGGTGGCAGTGCAGAAGATGCGGGGGCCATCGGCGGGGCGGAGGAACTCCATGGTGCTGCTGGAGGTGACGCAAAGCCCCCCTTTGGAACAGGCGCAGCACCCGCCCACTGTGTCCGCCAGGGTGGCCAGGGCGCCGCCGTGGACCTTGCCGTGGGGGTTGATGCTGTTGGGGCCCACCTCCAGCACCCCCTGGGCAAAGCCGGGCTCCACCCGGGTGACCAGAACGCCGCTCTCATAGGAGAACTGGTGGGGGGCGTTGACCACGGAGTTGAGGTGGACTCCAGGCAGGTCGGCGTTGGAAGAAGAGAGAGACAAGGGAAACACTCCTTTTTCACAAAAAGTCTGAAAGACGGGAAAACGGGGAGAGTTGTATCCATCCGCCCCTCCGGCGCATAGGATGGGGAGAATCCAGGCGGGCGCAGGCCCGAAATAAGGAGGGAGCGACTGTGGAACAGAGACAGACCGCCCCGGCCCAGGACACGGAGCGGGCGGTGGTGGATTTGGAGACCTTTGAGCGGGTCTGGCGCAGAGTGATGCCCAACCAGGACATGAGCCCCATCCAGGTGGGGGCGCCGACCGGGCCGGGGACCGGGGCGGAGCGGCAGGCGGAACGGATACCCGCCCCGGCGCAGCTCCAGAATCAGGATCAGGGGGCCGCCCCGGCGGCCCAGATCCAGAGCTCGGCGCAGCTCCAGCCCCAGAGCCAAGTTCCCGCTCCGGCGGAGCAGGCCGCTGGGCAGGTCCGGCAGCTGGAGGAGTTGATGGAAGGGGCCTGGATGGGCCACAGGATCTATCTGGAGCTGGCCCGGCGGGCCCGGGGCAGCGGGGCCCGGACCCTGAACGCCCTGGCGGCGGAGCAGCGCAGGACGGCCCAGCGGCTGGCGGCCTGCTGGTTCCTGCTCACCGGCGCCTGCTACCACTTCTCCAGCCCGCCCATCCCGCGGGTCTGCCCCCTGGCCGCAGCGCTGCGGGAACAGTTCCTGCAGGAGCAGAAGTGGAGACGGTTATGCCAGCGGGCGGCAGCGGAAGGGGACAGCACCGCCTGCGGGGGGCTGTATGAGACGCTGGACGGGCAGGCGGAGCACCGCATGGAGGCCATCCGATGCCTGCTGGAGCAGATGCAGCCCCTGCCCAGCGGGGGTTGACGGATGGAGAAAATCTGATAGACTTGAGCCATAAGGACCAGAGGGTATCTTAACACGAAAGAGGGCCGGTGTCATGTGTCAATTTCAACAGTTCCGATTTCCGTCCAGCGATGGGAGCAGCTCCTGCTACGCCGGGGCGTGGCTGCCCCCGGAGGAGCCTCGGGGCGTGGTGCAGATCGTACACGGGGTGGGGGAGCACATCGGCCGCTATGAGACAGCGGCCCGATTCCTGACCCGACAGGGCTTTCTGGTGTGCGGCGAGGACCACCTGGGACACGGGAACACGGTCCAGGACGGCCGCTACGGCGCCTTTGCCCCCCAGAACGGGTGGAAGCTGGTAGTGGCCGACATCGCCCGACTGCGCCGCATCCAGGGGGAGAAGCATCCGGGCGTCCCCTACTTCCTCCTGGGCCACTCCATGGGCTCTTTCCTCACCCGGACCTACCTCATCGACCATCCGGGGACGGTGGACGGAGCCATCCTGTCGGGGACCGGGCAGGAGCCCGCCCCCCTGGTGGCTTTCGGAAAGCTGCTGGCCGGACTGGAGTGCCGCCGGCTGGGGTATGACGGGGTGAGCCCGCTGGTGGACCGCCTCTCCCTGGGGGCCTATAACCGCAGGTTCCGGCCCAACCGGACCAGCGCGGACTGGCTCTCCCGGGACGAGGAGCAGGTGGACGCCTATCTGGCCGACCCGCTGTGCAGCCACAAGTCCAGCGTGTCCATGTTCCGGGACATGATGGGCGGTCTCCAGTACATTGCCCGCCGGGAGAACCTGGCGCGGATGGACCCGGACACGCCGGTCTATTTCTTCTCTGGGGACCAGGACCCGGTGGGCGGCATGGGAAAAGGGGTGCGCAAAGTGTACGCCATGTTCCAGGCGGCGGGCTGCCGGGACGTGACCCTGAAGCTGTATCCAGGCGGCCGACACGAGATGTTTAACGAGCTGGACCGGCAGCAGGTCTTTGACGACCTGCTGGCCTGGCTGGAGGCCCACATGCCCCGGGAGGGACGGGCGTAAAGAGACCGGGCGCGCCGCGCAGAGCGGCGCGCCCGGCTTTTCAATACCGGTGGACCCAGCCGCTGAGGAACCACACAGGCAGCAGCCACATCAGCAGATAAAACAGCAGGTTCAGGGGGGAGAGGGAGGCGTAGGCGTCCACAGAGGTCAGGTAGTAGGCCAGCAGAACCCCCAGGGTGGAGCCGGCGCAGGTGAGCACCGCGGAGGCCCGGACGGCCCGGCGCAGGCGGCGGGCCCCCACCACCGACTCGGCGAAGGGGAGCAGCCCCTCTCGACAGAGCACGGCGGTGAGCACGCCGGTGTGGTCCTGCTCCGGATCGGACAGCTCCCGCCGGCGTTCCACCGGAGGAAAGTCCATCCGGTCTGCCGCCAGCTTGAACCGCTGCTGGAGCATGGCCGGGATGAGATTGAAGTCCCGGGTGGCCAGCACCGGCCCGACCCGCTCCCGAAGCAGGGAGGTGAGGGAGGGAAACACGGTGTCGGGCAGGGTGTAATTCAGGGCGAAGATGCCGGCCAGCTCCCCGTCGATGGCACAGAAGACCGCGTTTTTCACGTTCAGCCCCTGGGGCAGGGGTACCTCCATCAGGTTCATGAAGGCGGCGGAACCCACCAGCACCTGGTCCCCCCGGATGTTGGCGGAGAGGCCTCCGCCCTCATAGCAGCACAGGCTGTCCGCCCTGCGGAAGATGGCCCCCTGGGTGCGGAGCAGGTCGTGGAAGAGCTTTTCCAGCCCACAGCCCGAGTCCCGGATCAGGGTGGCGGTGTAGCCCACCACCCGTTCCACGGAGAAGTCCCCAAAGACCTTGATGCCGTTGAGCTCCACAAAGCCGGGGGGGAATAGGTCCAGATCGGTGATGAGGACCCGGTTGCCCCGCCGGGACCCGGCCGCGCCGGGCCAGCCGGCCAAGGCACCGCCGCTCTGGGAGACCCGGCGGGCCACCTTGTGGAAGGAGCGGCCATAGGCCAGTGCCCCGCCGAAGCCGGCGGCGGCAGTGAAGGTGGCGGAGAGACACCACATCAGGTGCTCCCCCTCCCCGATGCCGAAGGAGGCCAGCAGGGAAAAGACTATGCAGGCCAGCAGCAGGACGGGACAGAACACCCGGTAGATGCGCTGGGCGCCGTCGTCCATCTGGATCTGGCTGCCAAAGCCGGCGGGGGTGCCGGACCACTTGGCGTAGGTGTCCTTCCCGTTCCACTTGCCCTCGTCCAGAGTGACCAGATAGGGCTCTGCGGCAGCCGCTGCGGTGCGGCAGGACAGGCGCAGGGCACACCGCTTGTGATAGGTGCCGTGGAGCAGGAAGAACAGGCCGAACAGGGCGGCGGGACAGTAGGAGAGTTGCCCGCCCCGGTCTTGGCTCCCGGCCAGCAGCAAGGTATCCGCCAGGGTGAAGGCGCAGGAGAGGGCGGCCAGGGTGTCCATCCCCACCTTCAGCCTCAAACCGCGCCACAGGCCGGCGGCCAGCACGTCGAGAGACAGCAGCATACCTGCCCCCAGAAGCCCGGCGGAGATCCAGAGGAGGAGGGGATATCCCACCGCCAGCTCCGGGGGGAGGGAGACAGGGAGCGAGGGGAGCAGGCAGGGGACCAGAGCGGCGGCGGCCAAAAGAAAGACCAATAGGGAGCGGACCCGGAGCCCCTTAAGGCCCTTGCCGTAGGTGCGGGCCAGCTCCTGGGG